>Ga0307514_10000548_pt1 | contig 72412 bp, 97 predicted proteins | sample 16_EM_MG_FD_203088 | JGI IMG/M metagenome (GOLD analysis project Ga0307514, IMG submission 203088) | Populus trichocarpa ectomycorrhiza microbial communities from riparian zone in the Pacific Northwest, United States - 16_EM | ecosystem: Host-associated > Plants > Roots > Unclassified | place...
GGGATGGTATTGAAGTCCGTCCCAGAGCTGATGTCGATCACCGGCGTTTGAAATGCAGAGATGAGTGTGGAACGCGGAAGGAGGTACGCTATCGCTTGTCGGTCCGGATCCTCCGCTTTCCCACCTGGTTTCAACCCGTTTGTATCGATAGCGATGCTGCAGATCAGCAGGGTTGCCAATTCTGGAGTGATGGTGACCTCTGCGGGAGACTGGGAATGGATCAAGTTCGCGACGAGGGACGCACAGCTCCCCGTAGGTACGGTGATGATACGAGGGTTGGCCTCATCCTTGTACAAGTGTTCGTCGTCGTGGTGGTCGACGATGGATACCACGGTGGCGTTGGGATTGTCTTTCGTGAAATGTGACCCAAGACGATTATGGTCGACGAGAGAGAATTTATGTGATGGAAATGGCGATGATTTCGGCAAGTCGTCGAGACAGAGGACTTCGAGTTTTGCCGGATCGTTTGATGCGTCCCCGAAACCACTCATGGATAGCGCATACAGGTTCTCAGCTCGGAGTTGCAGATCGGGATGGGATGTTTGGATTAACGGGACTGTATTTGATTTTTGCGCCACGGTCGCGAACCAGGCATACGCAATGGCACTGGCCACGGAGTCAAGATCTTTGAGATCGCAGTTCAGGAAAGGTACTGGCAGGCGTACAACAGGTCACTCACCACCAGCTTCATTGCCCATGGCGACGGTCCAATCCCCACCCTTACCATCCTTGACGTCTTGGAGGTAACGGTTCTTCGTCAGAGACACAAATTCCGCAAGCATCTTGGTAGAAACGCTCCTCAAAGGTGGGGCTGATCGTCTGCGATAGACGCTTTGTAGGGCTTTTATACTGGATCGAAACACGGTTGCAGGCTGACGTCAAGTAAGACGTGCGGGGAAAGCCGAAGCAAGGTTCAACACGAACTGGCTCGTGCAACCAATCTCTTGCAGCTCTCCTCATCTTTGATACTCGCTGGTTGGACCTAACCTCTGGTACTTGTGCTGGTCGGCTAACACACTGAGATGTCTGGGGTGTCTCCTGGGCAACGCGGTCTGAGATCTAAAACGTCGGAGCTCAACCTCTTTCGTGATCGCGGGTCAAACACATCGCGGCTCCATTCCAGGCCAGATCATCATCTCGTCCCACCTGTTCCTGCTCTTGCGACTCCTGATTATAACAAACCCAAACGAAAACTCGCTCTTTGGGGCAAACGGAGAAAATCTGGTTCTGTGTCTCCGTCTCAGTCCGCAAGGCCATCTGGTGATTCTACTGGTCTCTTCCGGAAATCTGGGGAAACGGTCGCTTCTTCGTACAAAACAGTTCAAAGCCTGTCTACGAGGCGAGTATATGTTATTCATCGATACGGCGTTGTGCTTACACATCGATCATGGACAGTGGCCAGGACCTTACCCCGACAAGGTTACCTTCAAAACTTCCTCCTCTGGATGTATCTCCACCATCTCTCAACTTCCCTACTTCTTTGTCTCCGTTCTCATCTCGCAATCAACCAAGTCTCGGCTATAAGCACCACACTGGGATCACCTCTCGCGATCGCAGCTCACCTGTTGGGACGCGCTCTAATCGACCGCTGATTACCGTGACTATTCCACCGAGCAATGCATTCAACGAAGCGGACGAGGACGTTTTCGCGTCTCCGCGATCGGCACCGACGCCACCTCAGTTGACGGTCCCCTTAGAGTATGGTTCTCCGGCGTCTCTTCCCTCATCCTCGGCCCCGGGTAGCCCTTTGCGTTTCCCAGTCCCACCCCCTCAGGGGGATATCACTGCATCAAGTTCATTTCCCAACGACCCTTTTTTGCATGGCAGATCATCCGAATTCAACGCCGATTTTTCATTTCCCAGAAAAGAGGATTGTACCATTCGAAACACTGGAAGAAATACGAGCCTGGATCTTCCCCCCATGCGACCGCTGGAGAGAAAAATGAACTTGCGCAAAGCAAATTCCACAGCCTCAAAATCACAAGTTTCATCACATACCGGTCCTGGGTTTGGGCTCTTACCCGAGAGTCGGGGAGTCAAGGTCCCCCGGCCTCCATCTATTCCACTTCCTGCCCCACCCTCGACGTTTCCAACGGACACTGATGACCATATCGCCGACAAGGTACCGATCAATAGTTCAGCAAGTTCCTTAATCTTCGTTCAGACTCGGCCCCTACCAATGACGGTTTCCTCCTCCTCGAGTTCACTGCAAAGGGACGAGCCGAAAGAAGACGAGCGGACGGTTCCCCAACAGTCGACCAGAAAGCGGGCCGAACGCAGGAACCAATTGACGGCTGATCAACGAGACCAAACCCTGTTACGCGTTGAAGCGAGCGCGCAACGTGTGCGACTGGATGAATTGGCGATAAAATTTCAGGAGTTCAGTGAGGAGAACGAGAGGGAGCGAAAGGAACTCACAGCAAGGTTAGCGGATGTCGAGCGTCTGGTCGAACAACAACAGGAAGTGATTAAGCACTTGGAATCAATGGTTTCGCTCAGGAACACTGGGAGGATTGAGTGGGCACCTGGTGAGTGCAGTCCTCTATCACCGTGTAGAACTCCGCCGACCTTTGTGATTCTGTGCCTTCTCGATCTAGACATGGCAGCGATCATGGGGCACACCCCTGACTTTGGATCTTCGATGTTTTCCCCGGTGGTTACGTTTGAGAATGGTTCGCGCTCGTTGAAACGGTCCAATACTCTACCAGACGGCCACCTGGACTGGGCAAAACAACGGGGGTCGTCAGGAGAAGCTGATGGAAAACGGAACAGTCAAGATTGGAGCCGATTTATCAAGGAGACTAGTCTCGGGTCCACGAATAGATGCGAAGGAGAACCGGCTGGTTCACCCGTTGTGAGAGAGGATTCTGAGTCGACTTTGGTGTCGTCACCGTCGCCGTCTGACCTTGTGTCGCGGATCACACACGAAGCAAGATCGGGGGATGTGAACCATCTCGGTGCCGGAGAGGACGTACCAGACCACGAAAGGATGAAGCAGTGGACCCCGAATATGCAAGAAATTTTGGCCAAGCTAAGGACGTTTGAGAGCAGAAGCCCGAATGGGAGATGATTGACAGGGAGGGCGGCAGTTTGGGCGGTGGATAGAATTAGAGGGTTCGTGTGAAGCGACCTGTCATGTCATGAGTGGAGAGGGACGGGCGGATCGGTTTCACTACCCTAACTACTACAATGAAAAATAACATCGGGTGCGAGAAACTGAAGGGGACAGGCGATGATGTAGAGCACCGGGCCGGAACACTTGGGTGATCTCTGGAAGTGCCAGCCCTGAACAGACGGGTCGGTGAGAGCACTTGACATCTCTTAGACGTCTGCAGCAACTGACCACTGGTCTCGCTCGACGCTCAACGGTTGCGGTGATTGCCGGGTAAGCTTATACTTATGCTTAGGAGGGATGCTGTGAATCCCGAGGATCTTTATTTAAGCCTAGAAATACAAATAAGTACCGTGGACCGGAAACGTATTCTCCTCAAGGTTTAGGAATATTCGTTGGTGCGGTGTGTGAGAGCTTAGCCGAGAGAGCTTGAAGATGATGATGGAAAGATCGTAACAGAACAGCCACCCCCGTCCAGTCTCATCTCCAACGAACTAATTCTCCCAATGTCGGCCATCAATCCCCTCCCTCTCCCTCTTCCTTCTCAACCACCTCCCCCTCATGTTGTCCTCCTTCATCAACCGGCGCAAGGTCAAGAAAATCTCTCTCTTCGATGCTGCCATTAGGCGCCCCAGCTCTTCTCCCTCCTTGGAAGTCCAGTCAGACCACGAGAATCCTCGGTCGAGACAGTGGGGATCTTTTTCCAAGGCGCAAACCCCGTCAACAACCAGTCTTCGTGCTTCCGCCCTTCACAGGCAGAGTTCTCCCAAAGTTCATCTCGATTTCGTCCCCTCTGGCTCGAACGACTGGTTCCCGCGAGAGATCCTCGCTCCGCACGAAGAAGACGAGCACCCCCCCGTCCAACCCGTCCCACAGAGCGACACTTCGTCTGCATACGACGATGTTGTGGTCATTGGCCCAGAACGAGTGAGCGTTCTCTTTCCTCGTGCCTCGTGCCTCGCTTATTCTAATCCCCGTTTAAGCCGCCCCTCAAGCTGGATCCCAGCCCGGCCCTCCCTCCGCTTCCAGTAAACGATGGTCCCTCCCCAATTGAGCCGGGACATGATGTACGTTCACTTTTGTTTCACGCTGAATATCAGCACGCTGACCCTAACTCTCCCATCATAATACAAGGCTACCACCCCCCCTCTGTTGCGGAAACCTGCACCGGCACCGATTAAAATACCTAACCATCCATCAAAGGTCCAAATACAACACTCCGCATCCACGAGCCACTCTGGCCTTAAGGAAGCTAGCGCGCTGTTCCCCGCGACAACCCATGAGCCGTCGAACGCTCTGCAACCCGGAACTGCTCATCCATCCTCAGCCGTTTCCCTCAATGACGAATCGTCGGCAATATCGGGAACGACCCTCGCTCGAGCACTGATCGCCAACTCTTTCACTCTATCCAACGACAACCCTGGGAGAAACCGGTATAAGAGTGGTGGTAATCTCGCGCGGCAGGATTCGGCGACCCTGCCAGGTGCTAACGAAACCGGGCTCTTGATATCACCATATTGGAAGGACAGGAGGATAAGTGGCGGAGAAGTTGTGCATTCGCCTGTTTCTGGGATTGATTTGAACATCCCTCCGGTCCCACCTATACCTCAGAGTTTGTCTTCTGCTCTGTCGCATGCTCATCGCTCATCAGGGGAGGAACCCCGGAAGCCCCCGTCCCGGAGTCAATCTCTGCGGATAGACCGTTTAGCTAACCGATTATCGAAAAAGCCCGAACTTCCACCTTTGGCGAGTGCGACTGCTAGTCCGTCCGATAATCCCACTCCTCCATCCACAGGGAAATCTGTATCTGGTGATAGTCCCAGACCACCCTTACCTCCACCCCCATTCAACCGATCTATATCCCATGATAGTTTATCCAACCACTCATTGAACAATCCATCCAGCCCCCCTCGCAATCCTTCCCCCAACCCTAACGCGGCTTCTTCCGATACAGCAGCCACCAACATCCGTCGTACCCAACTACTACCTTCCCTCAACCTCGCTTCTCCGTCCGCGGTGACCGATGGTGAAGATAGCTCAAGGCTCCGCCCGACCGACAATCAGGATGAACCTCAGCGAACTGGCGCCAGTTTTAACACCGTGCGAACGGACAGGACCATGGGTTCTGCAACCTCCGGTGAAGACATCACCAAGGTACTATCGGCTTACCGATTCGTCTCTCCGTTGAAATCGAGCTTCCCGGTTCACTTGCACGAATCACCGGACCGTTCAACACCGTCGCTGTCCCCATGGTCTGGCGGTTCAAGATCCCACGGGACTGATACGACCAGTGCTACTTCTATCCCTCAGACACCAAACTCTGCGACTAAGCAGTCTCGCAACGGTGGGTGTCTTAGCTTTATCCGAAATCCTCAGGCTTGACGCTTTCTGATTGCAGGGCTTAGTGTGCTAGACATGAGGCGTGTCTTCGCAGACTCGAATACACCTGGCAAGAGGAAAAGCGGTTCCTCGCGATCTGGCCTTCTTCCGATCGGTAATGATCGCCCGCGTTCCCTACACGTCCCTTCTTCTCCATTTTCGCGCAAGTCTAACGAATCGCGTCGGTCGTCGGACGATTCCAGTCCCGTTCCATCCAACCCACACTCATCCGGAATCTCTTCTCCTGATATCCTCGACTTCATGTTTATTCCCTCTGTCCCTTTGGTTCCATCACGGCCGCACCCCATCAAAGTAATTCGTGAGAGTTTGGACTCTTTCGAAGGCATCTCGGATGGATCTCCCTCCACCGCTGAAGCGCTCCGCCAAACATTCCCCGAAACTCCTCAAGCTTTCAGTCCCCTGTTTTCCGCTAGCATCGGCACGCCTGGGGTCCAACCCTTACCTTCTTCGTCTGTGGGCACTCCAGGGACACCGCTAAGCGCTGCCCATACAAGAGGGCAGCTCAGGAGGGGTAACTCGAATCCTGCAATCCAACGTACCGCGAGTTTGTACGCCAGAAAGGGGTCCAACTCCAACCGGACCCGAATGAGCCCCATCCCCTCAGCGCCGGGAACTCCGGAATCTCCAGAGGTCCGCAAGGTTGATATCATTGATGATGTGCGGAGGAGCTCGAAGTTCGAAACACAACAGTCGCAGGTCGCCGCAAGCTTGTTAACGACATCCCTCAGCGTTCCTGGGAGGGTTCCATCACCTGTTCCTCCATCTCCGAGACGGAATTCTGATCCCACTGGAGGCGTCTCGAGGGATCTTGAAACCCTCGTTGGCCGGGAGGTCTCCCGTTCTACCCCTGGGGTGAAAGAGCCCGAGACCGAGCCTTCGGAGGATACTCCCTCGCGGCGGCCTACTCCGGCGCCTCTGGAGAACAGACCCATCCACAGTTTCCTTGATCTTGGTGCTACAGAGGGCGAAGGGCGATTTTCCGTCCCCGACCCTCAAGACGATGACGGGTATAATGTCAACGTTAGCTCCACATCAGGACTCTCCGTGCGGCGATCCGGTTCAAAACACCGTCCCCAACCCTTGGATCTTCCCGCTGTCAATTCTGACAGCGAAATAGCGAATAGCGGCCCTGTCACGAAAAGATCTGATGGATCGTCAGGAGTACATCAGGGGCAGGAGAGTGCCGAACCTCCCATTCAGACAGACGCTGCTTCAAAGACCGGGGCTATTCTAGCTGTGTCAGGTGACACAACTACACCGGATGCCTCGGCGCGCGCAGATCCACTTCCATCCCCAGATATCCCATCCCCCCACCCATCGCCCAACCCATCTTCGCACACAACCCCCAGCACCTCCGCTGTCCCTTCTCTCGTTCCCCCCTCTCAAACGTCCCCTGCGCAATCGTCGTCGAATCTCAACCATACTCCCACCTCTTCGACGTCCCAAGTCCAAAGCACGTCTCCAGCCCTCCCATCGTCAACCCTCGTCTCCCCCGTACAGTGTGACCGGTCGATCTCGCTCCATGCACCTTCGTTTACGTCATTTCTGCGCCAGTCGTACACGGATTTAGTCGCCATTCATCCCCCTCCCCCGTATCAAACTGCCATACTTAGCAAGGCTGTTCCTGTGGGTGTGGAAACCCAGCCTCCTGCTGGATCTGGCTCGTCACTTCCTTCGTACATCCATACCCCACCAAACCGACAGAACGATGGACAACAAGCAGCACAACCTGTTCAGCTCCCCCAGGCACAGGCTCAGCGCAGTTCCGCTAATGCCGCCTCTGTCATTGAGGGGGTGGTACGCGAACGTTCTGACTCGGTCCCAGATACAAGGGTGGCGAGGAGCCGGCCATTGGGTCCACGAAAACCGAGCACCAGCCAAGGACCGAACAAAATTTCCTCGCTAAGACGCGACAGAACGCGGCAAGGCTCAATCTCCTCTGTCTACCCTCATAACTTACGGTCTGGTATTGGACTCGGGGGTCCACCCAACTCCAGGAAGCCCTCTACAGCCAGCAGCCGCGGAAGACCCGGACCGAGATTCCCGACAATGCCTGTTAAATTGAGGGGCTACACTTTGGATGTCGCCAGGTGGACTTTTACTTCACAACAGTTGCAGGAGATTTCCTCGAGAGCGATCAAGGCATCTGCGGAATCGTACTATGTGCGGTTGTTGAAGTTGGAGACTTTGGACACGGAGTTACCTGAGGAGTTGCATCGGTTGGAACTGCTGACTACGGATCTGAAGACGAGACTTCGGGCGACCGCGACAGCCAGAAGGGAGCTACTGGATACCTTGACCGCCCACGCCTCGGGCACTGGGACACTGGACCACCACAATCTCGAGGGAGTTGTGGAAGAGCTGGGTGATATCACACGGCTGGCTGAAGAACTGAACGACGAACTCTACACCGTTGCGGATCAGATTGCTCAACTGAAGAGGCTGAGGGATGTCCACTCCAGCAGCGCGTTGGCCATGTCCTTGAGGAAGCTGAACACGAGCTTCCTCAGGCAAGCTGTAGAGAATCAGGTGCTTCGGGAGCGTATGGCTGACCTGGAAGCCGAGCGAGATATCGCGTGGACCCAGGCCGAAAACGTTGCACAAGAGTTCGACAACCTCTCAACCAAATTGGAACAGGGCATCACTTCCACTCCCTCGAGTGCAAACAACAGCCGCCGAGCCAGTCGTGTCAGCGCTGTCAGGAAGTCCAGTATCAGGGCTTCAAAAGCTGGTTTAAGGCAGTCAACAATTGGCAAGTCAAGTCCCAGAACGCCAAAGCGTTCGTCGAGTTCCATACAACCTTTAGAGGATATCCCACCCGTCCCCCCGATCCCGGGTATCCAAGACTTCGGAAGTGGTCTTAGCCAGCCTCCTCGCCACCGTCCTCCGTTCATACAGACAGTGGACCTCCCTGAACAGGTTACGCCCGGTATGTTCGCTTCCTTTGAATTTGAACATCCCGGCCTCATGAGCCCCCTAACAGCCGGTCTGTACTCTGAGATGACGCCGACCACCGAGACGCGTGCAATGGCTCAAGTACAACGAGAACTCTACGAGATGCTTGGAATCAACCTCACGGACCCCAGCGCACTCAAGTCTCGTCCACAATCGATGTCTGGGGTTTCCCGTCCTAATGGGCTTTCTTCTTTCGGATTAGTGCGACGCAACTCGGACGTGAAACCAATGGTCTCAAAGAGATACAGCCAACAATATCAGACCTATCCCCTCTCTCCGTATGATGTGAGTCTTCGTTTGGATATGATCAGCACATGCTCACCCTCCGTCGCAGCCGGAACTCACCTTAGCCAACCTTACCATGCCGGAATGAATCGTTCAACTTATTTTCAACTACGCAGCTCCGCTCATTTGCACACCATCTCCTTATCTATCGTATTGCTTTACAATACGCGTCCTATGTAATCGTATTTGTTCGCTCAATGTACTCACGCACATAATATATATCTACGTAACTCTGAAGGTAGTCCATATAATGGAGGGGGACCGGGTACGGTGTATGTTGCTGTAGATAAATTGGAAGCAAGTCTGAACAACATAGAAAACATACAGGATGAAGGCTATATAGAAGAAGTTGCAACATACCGCGATCCGTCATATAGAACACTAGGTCAAGCTCTCAATCGCTTCCTTCGAACCACCACCTCCTCTACCACAGATTCCTGCGTCTGTTCTGGGGCAGGAGACAGCTCAGGCTCGATGTCCTCCATCTCAACGTCCTCAACGTCCTCCTCTCCCACTCGAGCCCTCTTCCTCGACGGGCTGGGACTAGATGTAGTTTGTGGTGCTCCATTGTTTCGCGACGATTCCGTCTTCCCTCTGGCTTTTGGCGTTTCCGGTTTGTCTTGCTCAATTTCCTCGTCGTCTTCCTTCTCCGTTTTCTCTTCCTCATCCTCGAGGTCCGTAAGCTTATCCGAATGTGTGTCGGTTTCCATCCCTTCGTGGTCGGAGGACACAACGGGTTCTGATTCGCGTGCGAGACGTCTGGACTTGCGCTGAGGCTCCGGCCGTGGTTTTTTCGGTGCTGGAGGTTCCGGCTCACTTTCCACTTCTTCACCCCCGCTGCTGGCTCCGGCGTCTTTCCGTTTACCTCTCCGACCTTTGGCTGGGGCGAACGCTGGCAAGAGGTCAGCTGAACGAGCACATATTCGAGAGGGAGAATGATTACCTTTGTCTTTCGACATCGCAGTGGCTAGACGCTTCTCGTATGCACGTTGAGCGTCCCAGATTTTGGACGCCGGGGTAATCTTGACCTTTGCCTGCGCCAGCACTTGTTCCATGTGTGCTTTGCTGGGAATCAAAATGGTCATGCATAGTTTGTGGGTCCGCGGGCCGGAGAACTCACGTTTTAAGAGCATCTCGGCTTTCGATGTTAGAGAGTAGTGGAAGCAAAACCTTGAAGAAACCGGCGGCGATATTGCGCTGTTTGTTGTTCCCGTTCTTCTCGTATGTCGCGATGTATTGACCAATCCAACTGAGCAACGTGGTGTGGACGTTCACGACGGCCTTAGGATCGATTTTTCCGACAATGGACAGCTGAGCGCCGCGAATGACGAAACACGTCGCGAGGAGTTTTGCTAATGCAATCGACGGTTCTTTCGAGCTCTCTTCACCCTCTAACACGAGTTTATACGCCTGCGGTATTTGTCAGGGAGCAGACATGAGGCAGGAGAAAATTCACTCACATCCTGAAGTGCAGATATTATCACTTGACAAACCTCCTCACTATGCTCTGCGAGAATAGCTTCATTCCTGAGGATCTCGGCAACAGTTTTTGAGCATATATCGAAGGGCTCTATCAGCCTTGCATAGTTGGCCAGGAAAGGGAGGGAATGCTTGTAATGCACTACGCCGGCATGAATTGCTCTCAAGAAGGTGAGCATGACACGAATGAAAACATGCTCGCGTTGGAGATCGTTGGCCGTCTTTGGTACTTTACCAGATGAATAAGCGGAGGGTAGTTCATTAGTCTCTGAGAAAACTCACGTTTGCGCCTGTCCATGTCCACAGTTTGGGGTTTTGTCTTCTTACCCTTCTTCGCATGCTCCCCTTCTGACTCTTCCGCGCCGCTACCGTCGGTTTCCCCTCCCTTCGCTTGCGGATACGCCTCTTGAAGGTGATCCTTGAACCGGTTGATCTCCTTCTGCACAAATTCAGAACAGCGGATTTGGACTTCGTCATCTAAATGTAACGAGAGGGATGGGGCACCAGCCTCCGTACCCTCTTCTGGTTTCTGAGAGAATAAAATGTGAAGATCCATTAAATTTAAGAAGGCCTAAAAATGCAAGTGTTCGGAAGGCAGACAATTCAGCGAGACTGCATGCGGAGCTCACCACTCGTTTCACTGCTTCTGCGGTGTTTGATTGGGTACCAACGGCGAACTCTGTCAGTTTTTGGACGAGCGCCGTGCGCTGCTCCAGGAGAACCTGTGCGGCCTTCCTGTCATCTGGTGCGCGGCCGCCTTGGGGAGGGAGCGACTTCGTTTTCCAGATCATATGCATCGCTAATAGATCCAATGTTTCCGAGACCATCTGGAACCACCCATAAGTAAGACGTAACACGGATTTCGAGGGAACGCACTGTCTCCTCTTCTCTGTAACCAAGCTTGCCGCGGTCAGCAAGTGCGGTAAGAATATCGTATGCACTGCTCTGCTTCCCGCCTTCATCCTCCTCGAGACACGGGACAAGATTTCGAACCTTTGCCAAAACGGCGAAGCGGGTGCAGATGTGTCCGAGTGCAAGTGACTCATCCTCGGTAAATGCGGCGATGTCTAACTCCTCCCTTCCGGCAATGGCATCTCGGAGTGCAGTTGAAAGCTCTTCCTCGAGCTCGAGTATCTTCGCGTTATTTGTATTCGACAAGGAGGTCACGTTCACGAATTTCTGGATCGCAGCCACAGCGGGCACTAGGACTGTCTGAGAGGAGTGTGTGAGAAGCTGCTTTGTGACGTCGTCCCAAAGGTGTTCGTAAGCCTGTAGTAGATGTCATAAGGTACGGGAAGCTCGTGCGAATTCGAGGGCTGCTTACCGCAATCATCCGCATATCCAGGTATGTTTCGAGATTCATAAACGAGGGTAGCAACAAAACATCCGCGATTCGACTCTCATCCCCCTGATGTTTGAGGAAGAGACGGGGAAGGCCTTTGATCAGGGCCCTCGTGATGTCCGAGACCACTTGGTCTTCTCCCTGTGGATGAAGTCGAATCAGAATTATTCCGATATCCGGTGCTAGGGAATACCAAACCTTCTTCGCAGCAGCAGCTTCGCCAACTGCCTTTCGAATCGAACCGGTAAAAAGCTCGAGAGTGATTGCCTCCTCGGCTTCACTCAGACGCCATGCGGCATCCACAATGGTTCTCCCGTTGGGACTACTTGAAGATGAGGGCGCCTCACCTTCTTCCTCCTCAACTGCAGCGGAGTGGTCGAGAAGTAACAAGTCAAGCAGTGCCTCCCAATCGCTGATTGGGCTAATCTCGTCCCAGAGGGCTTCGACCGCAAGGGCGGTTCTACCCTTCTTCTCCGGGTCCATAACAGACGCAATCCCTCCCATTCTCTTGGAAGGGCTCTCCTCGTCCTCGGAGTTATCCTCTCGAATTGTGAGCTTGTCCAAGGCCTTCCCCCACTTGACAAGTAATGAAGCGAGGGACTTCATTTCCGCCTGCCGCTTCTCCCCACCTGACAGCTTTTTCCCAGCGACGCGTTCTGAAACATCGTCTTCCCAAACACCTTTGACGAAGCCGCTAACACCCTTCCTGATTCTCGGATCCTCGTCAAAGATCAGTAAACAGAGTTTCCCCCTCTGGTCATCCTCCAATAAACCATGGCGATCGATTGACCTCAAGACTTGGATCACGGAGACCCGAACGGAGACGTCAACATCGGAGGTGGCCATTTGAATAATCCGCGACTTGAACCTGCTGGTGAAACTCTGAAGAGAGCTGATGTAGTCCTCTTGTTCGTAGGCATCTTCTAGGGCCCTGACGGCTTCGAGTCTGACGTGCATGTTTTCATCCGAAAACACCCAACCGATGTAACGAAGGTAGGTGGAATCCAGGAAGTGACTGGGATTCTTCTGGAACCAGTTCCCCAAGGCGTGAACGCATTCCATGCGAATTGCCCAATCAGTGTCTCGATACCTCAGCATGAAGACCCTGACCATCACAAGTAAGTAACGAGCAAGTAAGATTGCGACGTGCGCACCCATCCACGAAATCCTTCAGGTACTCGGCGACCTTGGTTCGCTTCTCCCGTATCGCGTTCGCCTTGGCGTCCAGCTCCTTACTTCCGCCGCCGGCGCCTCCCTTCCGTTTACGCTCCCCTTTCCGTTGGCGTGCAACAACCTCTGCCTCCTTCTCAACAGAAGCGGCAACATCTGCCAGTACAGTCTCGATTTCGAGAGCTATAATCGTTGATGTATGTCGGAAGCCGCGAATCTGGGAGGAAGACATGGGAGTGACCCAGTATTGGATGCACCGCATTAGTTCAGTGTTGTACAGTTGGTCGGATTCCGCGGAAGAGAATATCAATCTTTCGAAAAATTCTGTGAGTGACTTGCGGAATCTCTTGAACATGGGGAGTTTGGACGAGATAGGGTATACCACCGAGCTATCATCCTATGCACGCCTAAACAGTCAGTCAGGTCCAAATTCAGACCTGAAATGCTCACGTTCTTCAATGCCTCTGTCATGTCTTCCAGCACATCGACAATTCCGTCGTAATCCGTGACCTGATCCGAGTTCACGGTATCGCTACAACCACAACACCGTAGTACGCAGTTGACTATTTCTGCAAGAGCGTGTTCTGAAGACTGTGAGAGGGATTCCAGAAAGTCTTCGACCGTGCTCTGAAGGTTCGCAGATGAGTTCACAATCGCATCTGGGTGATAGGGGTCAGCACCACTCAGGTTGCCAAGGACTGCCGCATACTGAAAAGTGGGTTATCTCCACTAATGTGAGTGTCCTTCGCCAACTTCTCGGCGTCGAACGGTTCCCCTGTGTCCCCACCCTTCGGTTTACGCGTTCGCTTAGTGGCCTTAGGCCCGGGTTTCGTGGATGTGGTTTTGGGTATTCGCGGTTTCTTCTGCGGAGGGGCCTTCGATTTGGTCGCTTTGGGCTTGGCTTTAGTGGTGGATGCCGCTTTGCGTTTCGGTTTGACTTTCCGGGACTCCTCGTCTTCATCCTCGCCTTCTACCTCCTGATCATCCGAATCAGACGCAGGTTCGGGGGTATCACTATCAGGTTCCTCCGCTCGCTTTCGCTTTCTCGTATTGTCTGGTGGATCCCGAACGCTGAGATGCCACCGTGTGAAAGACGCGACTGAGGGCACACACCTGAGCCAAATCTCTCGACTTGTTTCTTGTCTCTCTGCGAACGACGCGGCGCAGTTGAAGTCGCCTCTGCGTCGGACATGATGAAGGCTTGTGCTAATGGACGCGTTTGATTGAATTTCAATCTCGTCCCGGCGCGTCTTGGTCCCCTCTCAGCCACGTGACTCCGCTGTTTTTTGTGACAATTCCATGACGGCCCTGACGAAGATTAGATGGCAAGCTCAAGTCTGAGTATCGTCACATAAGAAAATTACAGTAAATACCGAACAAGGTGTATAATGTGTACATGTTCATACAAAACGTTCGTCGGGTCATGACGTCAGACAAATTTCCAGTCCTCACTCAGTAGGTCCTGGACTTGAGTGTAGGTTGGGAGGTCAAAACCTTCCTCTACCATCAGTCTCCCGAGGTCAATGAAAGAACGCTCGAACGCAGGAGATAGTCGGTAATTCCCAGTAGGATTGAAGGTGATCCCGTAGTTGGCCTTTACCTCCGGGATGCGTTGAGGAACGACTTCTGACACCGTATCTTCAGATTCTTGACGGGCGTCTTGAATGACGTCAGGAGTAGATTGAGAGACCTTTTCTGCCTCGTCCACCACCTCGTCGGGGCGCAGAGGGTGCGAGAGGGCCAGAGCTGGGGTATCGAAGACATCGTACCCCTTGTTCGCGATCTTTGGAGAACAGTCGGAGAACGCTGAAATTGCTGTAACTCAGATGCTGTCATGATAGGGATTTGCATTGAAACTCACGGGCTGTGAACTGTCCCTTCTCGATCTTATGCCAACTCCTGATCGTGCTAGAATGTGCAGCATGAACGCATGTAATCAAAATATGGGATATTTCAACTCACAAGGCCTCAAAATAAGCATGTTTGCGGACGTTGTGGTCGTTGAGACGGTTGTTAGGATTTGTTAAGAGTAACTGCGGCGATATTCCTCAGAAGTTGTGGCAGGGCAACCGTTTTGGTCTTACCTCGGTCACAAAGTTGCGGAATTCCGTGGGGCCATTTAGGCGGTCCCAGGCGTGAACGGGACCCCTGCGGATCATCTGGACAGCTGTAGTTCTGTCCGGCGTAGGCAGCATAAGATGCTTATCAAGGGGTTCAGGGAACGCGAATAAATCCTCAACAACAGAAATACCTTTCCAGTCGAGAGGAAGAACAGGGTGGCTCCGACGCTGTACCAATCTACGCCTGCCCAGAGACGGTGAACAAATAGCGGCACTTTGCAGAGGCGGTACGTACTTTGGTCGTAATAAGCAACACCGTGAGCATCGTACATGAGCATCTCTGGTGCACAGTACTCGATGTCGGCGATCAAGTCTTGCTCTCGCTGATGACGGGAGAGCCTCTGCCCCGTATGAAGGAACTGAGAACCCCCAAAGTCACTGATTCGAAGGTGACCATCATTGTTGACGAACACATTGCCCGGCTTAATGTCGTGGTGGACGATGCCCAATGAGTGGAGTGCACGCAACCCTGCAGTCTGGGCAGAGATGAGGGAGGTGAATTTGATCGAGAAGAGACACGCACGAGTTCTGCTGCCACCAACTTCATCCTATTCTCTCCTAGGTGGGTTGCCCAAACGGTAAGGTCGCCCATACCACAGAAGTCCTGTAATATTTATTTAGAAGAGAGACAGAGTAAGGTGCATTCCAAGGAAGAGCCCACGCACCGTGACATGGTAGAGTGCCTTCTCGTCTTTCCACGCCCAGAGACTTACTCCCTTGGATGGGCCCTGTAGATATGGTGTCTTCTTCCTCCCCTCTCGCCTCAAGACTTCCAAGACCTTCCATTCGTTCAAGAGGAACGTTGCGTGCTTGCGATTTGCATAGGTGCCACGCCTCGAAGCTTTGATAATGTGAAGAGTACCGGTGGGTTGATAGTACGCTGGGAGAATACACGTCCTTTTATTGTGATGGAAGACCGACGGCACAAGCAAACGCCAGCTTTCGGTGACTTGAACGCTGGGTCGGAGGACGACTTCATCCGATTTAGTGGTGTGTTTGACTCTGGAGGGTTGTTTTCCCAGCAGGAGTGGTGCATGGACCGAGTCTGACTTGCTCAGGAATTTTGACTTGGTTATGTAAAACCAGGACTGTTGCTTCCCAGTAATGGGATCGACGGGCTTCTTTCGTTTGAGCTCGATGTCGGCGATGTACTCATCACATGGGGCATTGTAGGAAGTTTCCATTCCAGAGTAGCCTCGTGGGGGAGGGTTCCGGGGGACGTTGACTTCAGGGGTCGGTTCCATAGAATGAGCACAGGATCGTGGGCGAATATAGGAAATTACATCAGATCCGGAAATTGGTGGAAGGGACTTCGGAACCAATGGGCCCAGAGTCGGCATGGGCATATGAGAGTGATCCACGCTGAAACGACGAGGCGTTGTGGTGGACTCAGCTCCCATCTGTTAATAACGGTTGATAAGCAGCCCCTAGAACGAGAGGATGGGTACGAACAGGAAAGGGTGCCCAACCGGGAGTGAAGTTGACCGGCGCATAGGGGCTACTCTCGGGAAATGGGACCCCCATAGTTTGCCTAAGGCTGCAAAGTGGGGAAAGTTTCACCTCACACTGGGATCGGCGTTTGATCATCTGCAATCGTGGATCGATCATAGGTACCCTGTCGGGAAGTGAATGGACGAGGGAGTTGGGAAGCGTGGACAAGCCTAGAGCCCTGGAGTTGGCCTCGGATGGGAGAGGGTCTTCATACGATTCCGGAGATTCTGTGAGTTGTGTCGAATCTGGGAAGCGGACACCCCTCGATCTCACTTCCGGAGGAAACGGTGGGGTGGAAACAGCAGCCTGTCCGGATGGTGGAGGATACATCGTCTGGAGGTGGGCGGGAAGAGAAAGGAGGGGGAGACAAAGGGTATGCACTGCCGAAGAACAAGACTATATATGTTCACAAGGATGTGCACGCCCTCTGGCCGCTGAACTCAATCACACAAGCGTCCCAGTGTGGCGAAGCATACATAGTAGGGTCGTGTTCATGTGGCGGTGACAGCTGATGTGTGGTCAATACGCTGTGCGCGTGAGCCTCCATATCGAGAACGCACGTCCGAGGACAGAACAAAAGGTAACGAGGGGAATCAAGGGAGTGAAAGGCGGTGTCTTTATCGTGTGCGGCGTTGCGTCCGAACTGGCTGGTGGTCGTGAGAAAAACACCAAGCTACATTGAACGCTACTTTCCTCCCAACCCCAGGCCATTCACACCTTTGTCCTCGACCTCATTCATCTGAACGGGGCGATGACAAATGGCGTTCGCCTATAGTCTTCTCGCAACAGCCTTTATCCTGATTTCCATCGCCGTCCAATCTCTCGCGACTCTATCCCGAAGGGAACTACGCACAGCCCCAGACTCTCACAACGGATACCCTCTCATCCCTCCTTTTGGAAGCCAGCATTATGGCGGCCAAGGTTCCAACGACTTGGAACTTCTTAACATCGTGCTACTGGCCTCCGTCGACGGTAACCTACATGCAGTCAACAGATCGACGGGAACCGTCCTCTGGTCCATGTCCTCCAACTCCCCCAACTCCCCAACCACTCTAGGCCCTCTCGTACGCACCAAACAGGCGGTTACTTTCGATGACGAAGGAGATGATTCCCAGCAAGAATACTACGTGATAGAACCACAATCTGGTGACATATATGTCATGTCATCCAAGTCGGACCCACTCCAACGACTCCCTTTTTCCATGTCTACCCTCGTCGACATGACCCCATTCAGACTTGCGGGTGAAGAAAATTCTAAAACCTTCATAGGAAGGAAGGAAACTTCCCTATTGTTGATCGAGCTGGAAACCGGTCGAATCAAACAAACGATCAGCTCCGAATGTCCATGGAACGAATATGAAGATCCCTTTGAAGATTTGAAGGAAGCGGAGGAGGAACTTGATTCTGACGAACAGGACGGCGGCAGGCCGCCCAAGCCGCGCAAACCAACTGAGGTATTCGTGGGACGGACAGGTGAGCCAGCCATATCTCATCGATACCTTAATTCTTACATGCAGTAGACTACCACGTCACCATTCGTACCAGCAGGCCTCCAGGTTCTCCTCGCCTACCTGAACAGCATCTATCGTTCTCGACTTACGGCCCAAACAACCAGGACAACGGCTACCAATTGCTCTACCGCAAGACCCCAGATGACACGTATATCCAGCCCTCCTCTAACGGAATGGTCATGTCCTTCAAAATTCCACCGAATGAGCACGAAGCTCCGAAACAGACAACATGGAAGTGGGGAATGTCCTTTTCGAAGCCCATGTGAGTCATATCCCTTCGTCATTGATCCATGGGCCTAATTTATTCTGCAGAGTCACTGTGCTAGATGTCGTCAAAGTCCACGGCAGGCAAAATCCTATGGTACTGCTTCAACCCAGTCCCCGCCTTCAGGAAGTTTTCCCTTCGATGGACCTCTCCGATCCCGCAAAACTCAACCACCAACTTCCAAACCTCGCTTCTGCATACGTAGGAATCTTGGAAGAAACCGGCTCTCTCTTTGCGATGAGTTCTGATCGCTTCCCTCTCGTGGCGTTTGGCGACGCCAATACAAACTCTATGCATCCGCTGATCGACCCACCCCCTGGCACCCCTCTTCCGACCGGAGGCATCCCCAGGTCAAGCGTTGACGAAATTACAAAGGCGAGGAAACTCCGAGAACTCTGCGACAAGGGCGCCTTTGATCCACGTTGCCTAACCGGAATCAGAAAGCTGGAATCCTCCAGTCGATCCCGATTGAGTCGATTGCTTGATGCCGCTCCTGTTGTCGAGGCACCACAGCCAACCACGCAAGCTCTCCCCACACCTTCCAGCATAGAAGGTCCAGGAGATAACAAATCCCTTGCGAATATACTGCCCCCCTGGCCCCATGGTCAAGCACCCGGACAAAACTTGCAATCCAACTTGCCATTGTGGTTGCTCATCTTGCTAAGCTCAGTCCTGGGGTGGATCGTGATTGGCCGTAGGAGATGGAAATCAGTCCAGCTTCATATTCCTGCGCAAACTTTCGGTGCTCAAGATGAGGTTGGGCCAAAATACGTCGACCAAACACCATTCGTTAATACCACTGCCTCGGAACAACCCCTCAATCGCTTGGAATCGCCCGAAGTGAACAACGCTCTCACCGCCGATGCAGACGCACCCCTTCAGGAAACTTTGCAGGTGGAAGAGACGGGAGAATCGGAGAGGGAAGATCCAACCGCCACACCCACGCGTAAGAAGCCACTACGGAGACGTAGGGGGAAGAAGAAGAAAGGTTCAAATCTCGCTACTCCTACCGATAATGACGAGCCCGAAGGTGGGGCCGAAACAGATGCCGCCGTTGATGTCGCTGAGGAGGGCTCGGGTAAGAGTCAGCTTGTCGTTCCAACTCCTGTCACGGCGACCATCTCGTCTCCTGCACTAATAGTTGGCGATGAAATCCTTGGTATGTCACGGTTTATCTGTTCCTCTTGAGTTCCTAATCACTCCTCCAGGTTTCGGTTCCCACGGAACCGTGGTGTTCAAGGGCTCACTACAGGGTCGTGCTGTTGCCGTCAAACGTCTCCTCCAGGACTTTGTTACCTTGGCCACCCGCGAAGTCAGCATCCTCGAGGAATCCGATGACCATCCCAACGTCATCCGGTACTTTTATCAAGAAGCTCGGTCGAATTTCCTTTATATTGCAATCGAACTCTGCCCCGCGTCCCTCGCCGACATCATTGAGCGTCCGAATAATTTCACGGATATCGCAATCACGTTTGATCCCAAACGCGCCTTACGCCAGATTACATCCGGTCTCCGTCATCTTCATGGACTCAAGATCATTCACCGGGATATCAAACCACAAAACATACTGGTTTCTAGCGCAAAGAACGGTAACAACCATCGAATGTTGATATCGGACTTCGGGTTATGTAAGCGGCTGGAAGTTGACCAGACGAGTTTTATGCCGACAGCCTTTGGGGCGATGGCTGCTGGGACGGTCGGCTGGAGGGCTCCCGAAATCCTGCGGGGAGAAGTGAGGCTGGATGACTCCGACGCATCACAATCATCCCGCGGTAGTGTTGCGACCGTAAACGGAAACAACGCATCCTCCAGCGGCTCAAAACCCATGAAGCTGACAAAAGCGGTAGATATATTTGCTCTCGGGTGTCTCTTCTACTACTGTCTCACTAACGGCAGTCATCCGTATGGTGATCGGTTTGAGAGGGAAGCCAACATCATGAAAAACATAAAGAGTCTAGGGGGTTTAGACCACTTCGGCGAGGAGGGTACCGAGGCGACCGATCTTATCGAGGAGATGCTGAACCCACAAGCATCCTTACGGTATGTAGAGCATTCGTTCTCGCTTATAGGATGGCCCTGATCGTGTGTTTAGACCTGACACCATCTCGTGTTTGGTTCACCCCTTCTTTTGGGATGCAGAACGACGATTGGCATTCCTACAAGACGCTTCCGACAGGTTCGAGATCATGTGTCGAGAACCCCGGGAGGAGGAGCTCGTCGCACTTGAAAAGAATGCTTCGAACGTACTCGGCCAGGACTGGCGGGCACGGCTAGACAAGTCATTCCAAGAAAACCTTGGAAAGTTCAGGAAGTACGATGGCAAGTCAGTACAGGATCTCCTCAGAGCTTTGCGGAACAAGGTAAGTGATTGTGATGCCATTTTTGCGCGGAGGTCCAACAAGTTCTGCAGAAACACCATTATCAGGACCTGCCTGAAAACCTCCGGAGACAACTACACCCAATGCCGGGGGGATATCTCGCGTACTTCACGCGTCGCTTCCCCCTGCTGTTCATGCATGTTCACAGTGTCGTGGAGTCTTCCACTTTACGACATGAAGCAATGTTCAGGTCTTATTTTGACTTGAGCGAGCCCTAGCCGATCTTAGCTGTGCCTCTACGTTTTCCTTGGTGTCCTCCATGCTTTCCTGCTCTCGCTTCCGGTTTAAACGGAAACTTTTAATGTTATACCATATCCATGTATCGAATACTTATTCGCTCAGTTGTATATCCTTATTGCAAACCACCTTTGATTTCGTCACAGGGTGTGCCTCTACCTTACCACCCCATGGTCATCGATAGCGCTGATCCGTTGCCAAGCGATCAACGAACCCCGGTGCGGAGCATATGGAACTTGACGCTTGAACGTTGAACGACCCACTACCACCTACAATAAGTGTCAGAGACGAACTATGCTCTCCGCTCAAGTTCTCTTGCGTACCAGGGCCACTTCTTCACGACACCTGTCTACGAGGGCGACCACCATTCTGAATGCCTTGGACTTGCCGACGAATGCTGAGATCCCAGGAGTTTACGACGGAGCTTGGGGAGGTTCAGGAGACTTGCTCGAAAGTAAATGCCCCACCACCGGTGAAGTACTAGGTCGAGTGAAGACAGTGCGTCGGTCGCATTCATGTCGTGGAAGGAGAGAACCGAGACTAATTGCTGTCTCCAACTCCTGTAGGCATCCCCAAAAGAATTGCACGAAGCCCTCGATAAAACGCGGGAGGCCTACCGTTACATCCGTAGCGTCCCCGCACCAAAACGAGGCGAGATTCTCAGGCAAGTTCGGGAAGCGCTTGCGGTCAAGGTACTTGTTTATATGCGTTCAGATTCAGTCCTGACCTCCCCGCTAACCGAGAAATGTAGCGAGATCAACTCGGAGCACTTGTGTCTCTGGAGATGGGGAAAATCAAGACGGAAGGCCAAGGGGAAGTGCAAGAGTTCGTTGACATTGTGGGTTATCTGTCGTGTCCATCCTATCAGGCCTCACGCCCACTCATCTACGAAATACTACATATACTTAGTGTGATTATGGTGTCGGTTTATCGCGAATGATGAATGGAAGGGTCGTCGCGTCGGAACGACCTGGTCACTCGATCTTGGAAGGTACGTCGTTCACGATCACATACGGAGTACATTGGCCCACAGCGATTCTTTTCCAAGTTGCGAATCCCCTTGGAGTTGTCTCGGTTTTGACTGCATTCAACTTCCCGGTGGCTGTTTATGGATGGAACTTTGCGTTGTCCTTGGCCGCTGGTAATGCCACCATTTGGAAACCTTCGGAAACTACCCCACTATGTGCTATAGCGGTGACGAAGATCATCGCACAGGTGCTGGAAAAGAATGGCATCCCTGGTGCAGTATCAGCTCTCGTGACTGGTGACAGGCACACCGGAGAGGCGATAACGGAGAGCAAGGATGTGGATTTGGGTAAGTACCTCAGAACACGACTTTTTAAATTTCAACCTACAACTTGGTTCCAGTTTCATTCACCGGTAGTGAACGCGTTGGCCGCATTGTTGGCAAGACAGTTCAGTCTCGCTTTGGAAAGGTCCTCCTTGAGCTTGGTGGAAACAATGGTACGTATTCTATGGGACGGTCCTCGTCGTTCCTATCTTTACGTCCTTGCCGTAGCCTCCATCATTATGCCCGATGCCGACATGAAGCTAGCGCTCCCTGCCGTATTCTTTGGTGCGGTTGGCACGGCAGGTCAACGATGCACTACGACGCGTCGACTGTACCTTCACAGGTCGATTGCCGACGAGTTCCTGGAAAAACTCCAGAAACTTTACTCTTCGGTCCGTGTTGGCGACCCATTAGCTGCCGACACCCTCCTCGGGCCACTTCACACCTCTAAGGCTGTTTCGACGTACAGTGCCGCCATCGATCACCTCCGCTCCATTCGAGCCGATATCCTCACGGGTGGCGAGAGGTACCTAGACTCGCCCCTGGACAAGGGAAATTTTGTGCAACCTACAATTGCTATGCCCAAATCCGCCACCACCACGGACAAGATTTGGCGAACGGAGACTTTTGCTCCCGTGCTTAACGTGGGAATCTTCGACGAGCTCGAACAGGCCATCGAATGGAACAACAACGTACCACAAGGCCTATCGAGTAGTCTGTGGACCAGGGATATCAGGAACGTTGGGAAGTGGATTGGTCCCGCTGGCTCTGACGCAGGTATCGTCAATGTCAACGTGGGTACGAGCGGCGCTGAGATTGGTGCTGCTTTTGGTGGAAATAAGAGCACTGGATGGGGCCGCGAGTCTGGAGGAGATGCTTGGAAGCAGTACGTCCGCTGGAGCGCCTGCACTATCAACTTCTCGGATGCCGCTCCCCTAGCCCAGGGAGTAGATTTCTCTGTCGACGCATAAGCTCATTCATGTACATCCTATTGCTGCACCTGCCACACCCGAAACATCTGACTGCATCGTATTCAAATGAGTGAAAACCATTTGTCCCATACAACAAGAACAAGTACAGTGGTACAGCGTTTTTTTTACAAACCAGAGAAGAACGAAGGATCGCTGACGATCTGATTCCTACCTTTCTTGTCCCTCTTTTTGGCCATCGGGTCCTTGATCTGCTTCTTCTTCCGTTTCTTAGAGTTGTGTTCCTCCGGTTCCTGCTCGTCGCTGTCTGAGTCTTCGACCTTGTTCTCACCCTCCACAACTTCAGGAACAGTAGCATCGGTAGGCTCGTTCCCACCGCCCAAATCCTCACTGACCTCCCCTTCTGCACCATCCTCACCTTCGTCCTCAAAGATGTCTTTCAGGTCCGTCAGTTTGAGGACACCTTCGTGACCCACGCTGCCAACCCAACGGCCTTCTCCAGCACGGTCTATTACGATACGTTCAACTGGGTAATCTCCATGGTCTGTGACGATTCCGAGAAGTTTGGTAGGAAGAAGCTGGACTACGCGGATGAGGCCATCCGATGAACCAGTCAGGATAGTCGACTGAGATGATGGGTATGAGGATGGGAGTGTGCACAGGGCGTCGATCGAATGTGGATGTCTAAGTGAATTTCAGTGGACACATCTTAGACGAAAGTGCTCCGCATACCCCGGGACACGGTCAACACAATCACCCCAACCACTTTTACGGTTGAAAATTGACAGGATGCCCATTTGAGTTCCAACCACAACTTTCGATCCACTGCAGCGGAGTTTAGGTGGATAGGTCATTGTGAATAAAGGTCACTGACCCCTTGATGGTTGCAGCAGATAGCAGCTCGTCCTCTTGGTCTTCTGACTGGGCAAACGGGGTGGTCTTGCTCGACCTGACATCAAGAACCGAGAGTGTCCCATCACCGCTGCGAAATTCGAGTCCGTTAAACCAGAGTCGGGCGATTCTCGAAAGCTCGGTCGAACCTTGTCACCACGAGATGCTTCTTGTCCGATAGCCATAAAAAATCGGAAACAAAGTCGAAATGGTGGTTGTATGCTCGGATTTCCGCAGGAGTACGGGGGTCCCAAAGCTACATGAGCGAGGAAAGAGCGATCAGAGTGGGCAAGCGGGATTCACGGACAACGCACCTTTACAGTTCCATCGTCATCTCCCGTGGCCAAAAAGTGCGGAGAGATGTACCGAACGCGGTTGATTGGTGCACTTTCCCATACTCAGCGCCCCTAGGATGCGTTCTGATATCTGGACACCCACTCGTGCACGGACAGTCGGGTGTTCGTTATTTGTGCGGTCCTGGTGTCGATTGTGCTTCGTCCCACAGAAAACGAATGTTATTACTCAAGGACTGACGCAGACGATGGTTACTCACCACAAAGACTTTCCTTTCCCAACGGACCAGATGCGGTCTCCTTGTTCGTCGATGGCCAACCCACGACAGGATCTCCTGGACGGTTTGAGAGTGAACTTTTGGTTGTGCTGGCCCTGCTCGTCGTAGCCAAAAGCCTTGACCTCTCCCGTGAGCAGCCCAGCATACACGGTAGGCTCTGTAGGGTGGAATATGATGTCAAAGATTTGCGCGCCGACAGAGATATCCGGCATTTCCGCTCGTTGAAAATGAAATGACCTCGACGCCGGGACCAAGGCGTGACGAGACAAAAGCGTGACGTGTGAGTGTGACCGACAAGAAGGGGGACGCGTTAATAAAACACTCAACAACTTCATCCTCCCCTTCCCCGGTTCGCGCTCGCTTGATCAAGGCCACGATGTTTAAGCTCATCCGACGCATCTCCAGCTCCGTCTTCCCGCGTAACGACAGGCCGTGGGCTGACGATGGTACCTCTCTTCTTATTTTTCCCGGTTTGTGTCACTAACTTGGACACCGAACAGCGACGTCCACCGCTCCTACTATTGGAACAAAACGCAGATTAAGTTCTGTTGATATGGACCTCGACACCCCCGTCGGTTCCTTATCCAAGAAGTCTAGGAAAGACCAGGACGCGGACGCCTCAGATGGCGAGGAGCCTGCCTCTTCACCTGTCACCTCCTCTCCCCTCCCTTCCAGATCGTCTCCTCCACCAGAGGATGTGAAGGAGGTCACCACTGGTGTTAAGGAGATCGAGCTTGATCAGAAACCAAATGTACCACTATCGGACCCCTCTGAAACCGTCGAGCTGCCTGCTACCCCCGCCACAGAGACGTCCGTGGGAGCCGACGAAGAGCTCAAGGCCGACAATGAGGAGGGCCCTACCCCGGAACAACGGTCCGAAGTGGGGGACACGCCAGAGGCGGTGGGATCACAGGACCCTGCGAAGGGTGACACAACGGACGAAATCTCGGGCACTCCGGTGCAGGAGCCCACAGATGACTCGAAGGATGCCGAGGGGGCCTCCGAGGAAAGTGCCAAACCCCTCGTTGTCGATCCCGCATCTCCTATCAAGGCCTCCCGGTTGAAACACACCGCTAAGGAACCTGAAGCCTCAGAAGACAAACCAGAGGTCGATGCATAGTTTCTGTCAATTCCCTTTCTCTGAGAATGAGTTGTGCATAACTATTTTATCGGATATATACCTGCTGATATCTCATACAACCTACATATTCTTGGCTTTCGTGCCTATTAACACATCCTTCTCACTTATACCACCCTTATACGCTCCCTGTACTCGATCCTATTCACTCCGTACCCACCTTGCTCTCGATCACGCTCTTTACCAAACTCACATCTGCTGATTCCACCTCGATCACTCGTTGTTCCTTCTGCAATAAACCCCGGAATTCTTCAGGAAGTACATCGCGATCGAAGTTGAATGCGGGGAACGATGACAGAGCTTTGGCTACAGCTTCTGAGAACTTGGCTGGGTGTGCGGTTGAAAGCGAGACCTGGATGAGTGAAGTATCCAAACTGATTCGGAGGATGTTTCAGCTCTTCTTTAGAATGTCGGAGTATCATCCGAATAACGTACGTCGATTCTGAGGAAATGATTTGAGCAGCCGTTAACCCGACGGCGGTATGAGGATCAGCGATATAAGAAGGCTCCGACTCGTAATACTTCCGTATCGTCGCCAGTGTCTGTATAAGTCGCTCGTTCAATACTCATAGAATATCCAGCCAGGGATACCCGTACCTGATCGTCAGAAACCCGGTCGGCGGTAAAATCTCGTCTGGCAAGTTCGAGCACCTTTCGAGGCACCTCAACTCGACCGTTAGACTTGACGTTCTTCATCCATCCATCAACCACAGCACAAGCAGCGTCCACGCTGCCACTTCCTTCACCGTCGTAGGCAAGATACCACAATAACCTCTCGAAGTTGCTTGAAACAAGGATGTCCATAGCGGGACTAAGGGTCTCCTTCACGGCGGCAACAGACTGTTTTCCGTCAGAAGTACCATTTACTGGGGTTGTGGCAACACCAGCGTCCGATTCGACACGTTCATATCTCCCGGTCTTCCAGAACCGTGCGAGGATATCATTTGAATTGGTTGCGACCACGAGCTTGTCCATTGGTAGACCCATGCGTTTAGCATAATATCCTGCCAAAACGTCACCGAAGTTACCTGTCGGGACGACGTACTGAATTCGCGCCCCAGGAGAGATCGCTTGGACGTGAAAGTACGAAAGGAAGTAGTACACCGTCTGAGCGAGGATCCTGGCCCAGTTGATGGAGTTTACCGCCCCCAGGTGGTGTTTCTCGTTGAATTCCCTATCCCCGAAGAGAGCTTTGACGATGTCCTGCACCTTGGTTGAGCTAGGCCACGGAAGTCGGTTTATGTTTCAAAACACACCTGACAATCGTCGAACGTTCCCTTGACGGCGACATTGTGAACGTTTGGATCGGTGATCGTGGCCATCTGGGCCTGCTGGATAGGAGAGACACGGCCTTTCGGATGAAGAATGAAAATGGAAACATTCTCCTTGTTTCGAAGGCCATAAATCGCAGCACTGGGTGAGTGATTAGCGACAGGATGTTACAAACACAACGCCACCGCACCTTCCTGTATCTCCACTGGTTGCCCCGACCACGGTCAACTTCTCCCTCGGCTCTTGGCTCGCCTTCTTCGCGTTCCTTCTGGCCAGGAAGAACTCGAATAAATTTCCAAGCAGCTGAAGTGCGACATCCTTGAAAGCGAACGTCGGGCCGTGGAAAAGCTCAAGGACGAAAAGTTTCTCGTTGAGTTTTTTAAGCGGAGTAATGTCCGGGTGACGGAACGTGCTGTAAGATTTCTCGACCAGCTCCCGCAAGCTCTCGCGAGAGATCTCGTGTTCGGAGATGTAGAGGGAAAGGACTTCAACGGAGAGGTCGACGAACGAATGAGATTTCCATTTCTCCTGCCAATCTGAAGGGAGAGAGGGGATGTGTTCCGGGATATACAACCCTCCGTTGGGTGCAAGTCCAGTGAGCACGGTCTAGACGGATGATCCAAGGTTAGTATAGGCAAGGAGAGTGTACGGTCCAACACACGTCTTCAAACGAGAGTCGTTCAGAACCGCCTCTGGTCGAAAAGTACTTCATGACTTTTTTCTAAAAGCTGGACGATCTGGAAGCGGATGGAAAGAGTGGGTGGGAGTAAAATGAAGTTAAAATCCGGCGGATGTGGCAGAGGGATCGTAGTCTGGGGGTCGAGTCAGGTCATCACGACCGCCGCCTTCATACCTATGGGCCTGGATTCACTCGGCTTAAACCAGAAGGGATTCGTCGCCTTCGGCGCAGGATTCCCCAGAGACATACCGTGTCAATCCGCGTTCGTACCCATACCCGAAGTTGTCGGATGGAATTGGAATCAGCGCCCTTTCCACACTGACCCCCATCATGTCCAATCTCCCGAACGACCCGAGGGACGCGTCTCTGGAAACCAGGGTCACTTTTCCAAAATCCTGGGGTCGAGACGAAGCTGGTTAGCCTTGCAAATAATCTTCCAGATCAATGCACTCAAGTCATTTGGTGTACAACAGATGCATTGGGTTCATCCAACATGATGCTGTCAGGTCTCATCCTCGTAACCAGGAATAGGTCTGTCCAAGAGCGTACTCCGCTCACTTCTCCAAAGCCAATGACTAGTTTTTGTGTCGAATAGGCTGTTGGCTTGGCCAGCACTCTTGCTTGCCATCACAGGCGCTATTAACCAACACCCACTTCGCACCAAGGACGGTTCGACCGGCATAAGCGGTCTCGGGTAGGTTTTCCTTTTTTACACCTCTCAACCCCCCCACATCCGCTACTATGACATCCCGAACATATGACTGAGCCTACACCCAGGTTTGCCATTTTTGCGTTATTTGCGTCATATATCCCGATGATCCTCGTCACGCCCCCAAAGGCTGGCCAGTCACCTTTCCAGTAAACATCCACCTGCTGCTCTTCCTCCCGTGTTCGGTTTCGTCTCCATGAATATACATATCCACGTTTTCCTTGGCCAGTACATCGTCACTCTCCACGGGTTCCAACAAATTTAGCAAAGCAAAAAGCATTGTGGGTACGGTGAAAGCTGTCATACTGATATATGTCTAGTCCGTGTGCCTTGCGCATAGATGAACGGCGAAGAAACTTACAACCCCCTTCCCAACAAACCACGAAACGTCGAAAAATCAATCCATAACTACCGTCAAAACGATAACCATCCCAGCGAGACCTAGCCCCAGTATCGCTCCCCCTACGATCGACGCTATCCTGCAGCGTCTGACCCAGGGATCTGCCACGGCCATTCTGGCGTCCTCAACTTCCTTTGGGCACAGTGTGACGGCACTCGACGTGAAAGGCCCTCTAGCAGTGGCCTTGAAATTCGATGAAGGGTCGGGGAGTATCCACTTCTTCAACCCACCCCCATCCTCTCCCTGCGAAAACGTTTCTCTGTCCACATCCATACTAACCTTCTTCAGTTTCTCCTTCACCTCTTTCTTGTGCAACGAGGCCTCCCTTGGAGGCATCCACCCTCCCACGAGCCAACACCAAGGCGCGACGAATCCAACCCAGAACAATACACAGGTCGATGATACTCGATACTGTTTCTGCTCTCCTTCCTTTGCCGCCGAGAAGGGTTCCTTCCCAGTCGAGGCTGAATAAAAGAGGGGTTTCATCCACCTTTCCATTATGAATCGTTCGTCTTCTACAATGGTCGCGGTCTCTTCGACAACCCCATCGTCTGCTGCCAAAGATTCGTTCTTGACCGTCGTCGATCCCATTGACATGATGCTCGCTGTCCCTGTTGCCCTGTGTCTCTGCAGGAAGGCAGGCGCCATACTGGGCAGCTTGTCGTGGTGTTCTGACGAGACATTGAAGGTGGTTTCTGATTCACTGAATCTCTTGCTTTGATGCTGTTCCGTCTGAGGTTGCTCTGGCACCGATACCACCACGTTCGAACTCGAAGGTTGTTCCTGAACGAGTCGTTCCCGTTCTCCGGTGTATTGCAGTTCTTGCTCAATCCGCTCCCCATCCTGAGGATAAATAACCAACATCGCGGTGGAAGGTAAATCGTGTTTGGTGACGATCCCTGAGCCAGGTTCGGTTTCCCCACTTGTAGCGGTCACGAAACTCTTCTCGGAAGCGGAATCCTCGTAGATGGCCGAACATTTCTGAGAATGATCCACGAGCCCGAACCGGTGGCTGCGTGGTGTTGTGAGAGACTGAGGCGTATTTGGTTGGGAGTGAGATAGTTGGGAGCGTTGTGGTGACGTGGTAGATAGTGAAGGTCTCGTTGGGACCACGATTGTCGGTGGTTGTGGGGTCCTGTAACCACCCGGTAACCCCGGTGAAGGAGTAGTTGGGGAAGTGAGGGCTCCCACCGAAATGCCGGTGAACGCGGGTCGGAAATGGAGAGTTGGGAGTTGAGGTGCGCCAGAGGCTTCGGAATGAAGCGAGCTGGAGGAGGTTTGACTGAGTGTCCTCTTCAGTTGTCGTTTGAGGAACGCTGGATGAGTTGCTATTTTACATTATCAGCCATTATGTATCAGGAACGATGGTGGTCGTTTGTAGGATCGGTGGACGTTGTGCGAAGGCAAGTGAAAAGACGAGACTCAGTCCAAATTCGAATCGAATCGAATTTTTCTATTGCATACCTTGTGAATTCATGATCCTCTCTTGGATCGCAGAAGTTGTCGAATGAATCGATGGGGCTTGCATCTTCTTCTGGGGCGACGAGGATCTAGCGGTCTCTCCCTCCTTCTGCATTGCTGCCAAATCTTTCAAGTCCGGATTCGAAGGTTCATAAATGGGTGAAAGGACGCTCAAACCACCACAATGTATGCCTCCAGGGCCCAACGACCGAGTGCTCCGAGTGCGCTTCGGAGTGCGACTCCGGTGAAAGAATCGCGCATAGGAATGATTAGAGGAAGAGGACGCCGCAGAAGAGACGCGATCTTGGTCTTGGAGAGTGGAATCGGGAGGAGGGTTTGTACGTAAAGTTTCTGGAGGCGTGGACGCGGACCTGCCTATTATCGGGAGGAACCCAGGGACGGTTGCTGATAGAGATTCTTCGGAAGAGGGACCCACACCACACCCGGAAGTGGAAGGATCGTTATCGATATCGAGCTCGTCCTGTGGGAGATCTGGAAGGGCTCTTTCTTCATTGACTTCGGCGGTACTCGAGGCATAGGAATCGACGGCCCGGAAGGAGCTGACGCTCGACAGCCTATCATCGTCGATGAGAGATCGACTTCCGTCTCCTCTCTCGAGGTCTATGTCTACCGAACCAGTGGTAGACCGCCCAGTTCCGGGCCAGGAGAGGAGGGAGGCGATTCCGTTGAACATTGGAAATGGTGCCGCGATGAAGGGACCGAGGGGATGGAGATTGTAAGTTTAAACAATGGAAAGCGAAGGAGGCGGAAATTGGTTCGTAAAGTCGTCAAAGGAGCAGGATGAGTCGGTGGAAGAGGAATAGTGTGGGGACCACTGCACCAATGGGGAGGCGAGGGGAGGGGGAGGGGAAAAACAAAGGCAAGTGTAAAGCGCGTGTCAAGAGCGGACCTCAAGGTCAAGATAATCCAGGCGTCCGGGGGGTACGGGCGTACCAGGTGGTGGTCTATGAATCCATCATGGACGTATCGTTGCACGGACGCATCGAGTAAAAGTGGAGAGAGTGGAGATGAAAGTGAAGGCGAAAGGATGGGAGACTCGCAACTTCGTGCGGCCCCTCGATTTCATTAACAGATCGTCGCCAGTGCTGCCACTCGCCAAATACAATACCCCCCTCGCGTGCCGTGCACGTTCTTGTGGACGAATACTAGTTCGCATTCCACGGGACCAGGAAACGGACTCGAAAAGTTTCACATCACGGACACGCAGTTCCTAGCGTTTGATAAAGACAAGGATAGGGTCGTTCAGGAGGCATGCTGAGGAAATCAGATGTCCAGGTTTGGGGAATGCTCGAATCCCGAAATGCTCACGGCCTCTAGCCGAATAATGCCTACCGCCGGGGTGTGTGGATCAGGTTCAATAGCCCATGCCACGTTTCAAAACGAGAAATCCAAGGTGAAAGGAGGAGATCGAGCACGAGACCATGCATATGATGCGCGGCGCGTAAGTTCGAAAGAGGGTGCAGGATGATACAGGTATCGGAGTGATGGAAAGAGATGAGGAAGGGGTGTTAATCCCACGAGGTCTTCACTCGTTGTGAAAACGTCAGCGGGGTCATGGCCCTCGGACACGCTCCGCTCCTCCGACAAACAGCCTAACCTGTTTGCAACGCCGATGAGGACCTGTATTCAAAAACCCAGGGCGAGGATAGCCAGACGACGGAATACAAAAAAAAGCAGCCCTAATGTTTGTTTCCCGAGGATGATCGATGATCTATGGATGACGGAAGAGCAGAAGTACTGAAGTAATACATAATCGACGCCTCAAAACACGGGGTATCAACCTGTCCCCCTTGCCAAACGTCCCCTCTCAAACCTTTTTCTTCTGTAGGGACTTGGGAAGTTCTTTGACGAAAGGTAAGAATTCCCTGCCTTGCATATATGGCCGAAGCGGTTCGGGGACAACCAAACCCTGGAGACGAGGGCATGAGGCCAGGGTTAGGGCAGAAATCGAAAGGCACTAACCTCAGGGGTTTGGTAATTTTCTACGATGCAACACAATGCTCGTTCGGTCGCACACAGGGTACCGTTCAGCATGTGGACGTAGACCTTTCTAGCCTGGTCTTTAGACTTTAGCCCGCAACGGACTTCAAGTCGCCTGCTCTCTGCTAGGTGGTTAGGGGGATCCGGGAATGAACCAATTAAGTAGAAACGTACGATAGTCGGTGCAATTTGAGCACGATACGAGCTCTTTATGTGCACCCTGGAAAGGGAACCAAGCCTCGAGATCGTACTTCTGGGAGGCAGCGAGGTTGAGGGCACCGGAGACAATGGCGACGACCCTATAGGGAATCTTAAGGGACTGATAGAATTCTTCTGAGGCTGCCACCATCGAGTCGAACATCTCCCACGACTTTTCGGGATCGGTTATGCAGAACTGCTCAACCTTTTCGAACTGATGGACACGGAAGATACCCCACATATCCCGACCGGCGGATCCTGCTTCTTTACGGAAACAGGTGGAGTATCCGGCATATTTAATTGGGAGCTGTTTCTCTGGACTCTCAAACCACTCGTCTGAATGGAATGAGGAAATGGGTTGCTCGGAGGTGGCAATGAGGTACTTTTCATCTTCGCCGATTACCTGGGACGAAACAAGGGTGAGTCGTTTAATCTCGAAATGAGGAAAGCAGATGAACCTTGTAAAGTTCCTCATCGAACTGGTCAAGCTGTGCAGTTTTGGCCATTACGTCCTTGTTCATGAAGAAGGGAGGCTGGATCTTCTTGTAACCCTTTTTGCGCAAAAAGTCGAGGCCGTAGGAGATCAAGGCTTGATTGAGGTCAACACCGTCGTTTGTAAGGAAGTATCCACGGTGACCGGATATTTTTGCACCTGCACGCGGACCGCTAAGTACGGGGGGAAGGAATGGAGATGAAGGAAGGATCACCTCGATCGAGATCCATTGCATCGAGCCGGAGGAGGACTTCGTGGTGGGCGAGGATCCCAGACTTTTTCTCAAAGGTGCCATTTGGACCATCCGGGTGCCATGTTCGGAGGACCTGGTTATCATCCTGGAATGCGGTTCTGAAAGGTTAGGGTTCTGAAAAAAGATCGCGGAATGACTCACTTCTGTGGTGCTGACTGGGACCGCCTTGCCAACGATGTTGCCTGCAGTGGAGGCTTTTGCGCGCATTGCAGCCTCATGCTCCTTGGCCTGTTTACGCTTTTCCTCTACCTGTGCGTCGATCTCCTTCTTCTTGGCGACAAGATCATCTGCGTTTTCCTTTGCCTGGAGGGTGTTTGAGTTGGACATATGGTGATGAAGATTGTGTGGGCATGTAAACCTTTTTCTTTGCGGCGATCTCTTTCTGTACCTGGTTTACTGACTTTGCCAGGTTTGAAGCTTCATAGTCGACTGTGGGGGTGTGGGTGTGAGATGAGCGGTGAGTTTGGATCGTTGCGTACGCTTGACCCAATCAGCATACATCTGGGCGACATGATCTACGATTTCGTCTGAGAGACCCCGCTTCCTCTGGGAGTCTCTGATCTCGTCCGGGTTTCCGCCCTTTGCTTGGATGAAGTGGAGGATGTCGAGGGTCATCTTTGTGAGTAAGATGCGATCGATTACCGGTTTAGGAAATTAGAGTGTCCTCGGGTGAGATGGTTTCAACTCGTTGTTAAAACTCGTCCGTCCCCCTCAGGATGGAATCCATGTTCGCTTCCTCTTCCCTTTCTCTTCGCGCCCGCCGTTCTCTTCTTCGTCGTCAACACGCCGTCCACGCTGACTCCGACTTCAACCGCCTCCTGGACTCGGTCCTCGGCTCTCCCTTCCTTACCACACATGACCTCCCGGACCTCGATGTCGTCGACGGCTCATTCCAGGCAGTCCCCCTCTCCCTCGCCGTAACCCGCCCCTCTTCACCCGAAGCGGTCAACCAAATCTCAGCTCGCCCCAGAGGTTTCATCCCAAGGCTCTGGGACGCCCTCCGGCGCTCAAAGCACAAGTCATCGAGGTACATTGACGACGGTCAGCCCCTAGACGGCGAGGAGGGCGAATTAATCGACGATGAGGCTTGTTTCCTCGATATCGACTCCTTTACAACCGCAGTAGACATCGTCGCGCGACTCCCCCCCGAACTCTCAATTCATCTCCTCAGCTACCTCGACCAAGACTCCATCATCGCCTGTCGTGCAGTATCCAGAACTTGGCGCATATATGCTCAGGACAATGCGATCTGGAGAGGCCTCTTTTACCGCAGAACCGAATGGCATCTTGACCTCTCCCGCGCCAGGTTCTCCGCCGCCACAACCAGACGCGCCCCGTACCTCTCCTCCATTCCCCCGAAACTCGCCCCCCTTTCCCTTGACTGGTGGCTCCTCTACAAGTCCAGAACTCAGCTCGAAGGTCGATGGCTCCAGGGTAAAGCCAAGATGTCCAAGATATCCGGCCACTCCGACAGGTCTGTTCCAGGTCCCCACCCTTGACCTCGCTTCGATCATTACTGACGTCACCCACAGTGTATATTGTCTCGAGTTCGATTCAAAACGCATAATCACTGGCTCGCGCGACAGAACCGTTAAGGTCTGGTCATTGAAAACCGGTAAACAGCTGGCTTCTTTCAAACGCCACGCTGGCAGTGTCCTCTGCTTGAAATTCGACAAGGATTGGGATATCGACGATCCATTCGCCCCCGGTTTCATGGTTACTGGCAGTAGCGACTGTTCCATCATTGTGTGGTGTTTATATGCTAATGGGCGTAGAGCCGAGGTTTCCGCCATTCTCGATGCTCACGCTGGAGGTGTCCTCGATCTCCGTATCGACCACAAACATATCGTCAGCTGCTCTAAAGACACTCTCATCCGTGTCTGGGATAGAAGCACCCTTGAACTCCTCACCACCTTCGAGGGGCATCAGGGCCCAGTCAATGCCGTTGGACTCCAAGGCAACAAGGTCGTTAGCGCCAGTGGTGATGGAAAGATGATGATGTGGGATATTACCACTAGGGAACGCCTCAAGGTATTTGAGGGTCACGACAGAGGTCTGGCTTGCATCGAGTTCAAGGTCGGCCCCCCGCTCTCTCTAACCCTCTTTCTCGATCATAACCCCGCTCTGTAGGATGACTTGATTGTTTCCGGCTCGAACGACTGCAAAATCAAAATCTGGTCCGCCTCCCGGGGGGAATGCATTCGAACACTCACTGGTCACGACCAACTTGTTCGTGCTCTCTCTTTCGACCCAGTCACTGGTCGGCTCGTCAGCGCAAGTTACGACAAGTCCGTGAAGGTCTGGGACCTCAACACAGGCAGGCTCATCACCGAATTCAAGAACAGTCACGTCAGCCATATATTCGATGTAAAGTTTGACGTCAGAAGGATCGTCAGGTTAGTCGCCCGCCCGCCCGTTTCGCTCATGCTCCAGTCTCACGCTCGTACAGCACCTCGCACGATCAGAAGATCGCGGTGCTCGATTTCTCCGAGGGGCTAGACACCGCAATGTTCGTTTGAGCACCCCTTTTCTTGGTGACTGGATCCCAAGAATCATACAACTCCCTCGACAACCTATCGCACAAACATATACGGACACACGAACGCATACCATTTTTCTGCATCTTTGTCTCCCGGCATACGCCTTGTCTTTCGCTTTCTTCGCTTTTCCGGATGGATATAGTTTAATTTATCCTAGCCTCTTCACCGTGCTTTTAGCTTTCGTATATCCCCTATCCCTCCCTTCCTATCCCCTGTCCCCTACGCCTCCCCATCTGTTCTGCTTTCAATCTTCAATCTCTTGTTATCTAGCCCTCAAACCATCATCTTTCAAGCCTCCCAAACGTCAAAAAATCACAAGCATTGGTCACGAATTGTAGAATACAGAACGGCACCTGCAATCTCCGTGGGATTTTACTCCACACATGTGTACAGTAATGATTAGAATGAAAAGAGCCTCAGCATCAGCCCTGCGTCCATCTAAGCATGAGTTCTTTTCTTAGTAATCGTCCTCCTCATCCTCGTCGAATGGGTTTTCCCAGTCTTCCTCGGGAGCGACCTGAGGTCTACCAAAGATCGAAGAAGTCGAAGTTACGGGAGGGACGTCATTAGGGTCTCTGTCCTCATCGTCCGGGCGGATCGGTGTGGCGCCCTTGGCATCCTCATCCTTCGCTTCGCTCTGAGACACCGTGTTTGCTGAAGCCACTCGTGCGTCTTCCAATTCTTCTTCTCGAACCCCCCTGGGAGATCCGGAGAAAACCAGTGTCCATAACCGGATGATTAACCTGTCGAGCGCAAAACATTCATGCATATATCGCACTCCATTGATCGCGAACGCAAAACGTGAAAGGCTTACAGAGAATCGTGAATGGGGTTCTTCTCTTCGTCGTTGACTTGAATGCCAAATCTCTGCGCCGCAGAGTAGAGATCCCACTTTGAGTCTCGGTATTTGAAAACGCTCTCGACAGCGGGTTTGAGGTCCAAAAGGTATACCTTCCCTTCTTCGCGTCTCGCTTTCCGATCTTGATCACCGGTAGGCGGGGGACGACGTGGATCCCGTGAGCGATTTATGTCCTTGCCCTGGTCTAGGGACGGCTGATGCCAACCCGATCCTCCAGCGGACTCGGAGCCGAGGTCGTAGCGTTTGGGAGGGTCGTATAGTAGACTGTTGATGCCTTCCTCGACAACCGGAAACGATCCTTTCGGGAAACAGTTCTTTGCCCAGAATACGTCGTACAAAAACAACACGAGGGATGAAGTTTCCGACGATCGTGCCCGAAGGTACGCGGTGATCTTCTCTCCGATTGCGTCTTTACCCACGATTTCTTCAGTAACTGGCACCGGTGAGTCTTCGGAGGGTCGTGGTCGTGAAGGTCCCAAAGATCGGTACTCCTTAACGATGTAACGGGTCGTTAACAAGGGTTCGAGCCTGCTTTGCTTTTCACGATCCTCTGGGTGCGTTATTTCGAATTCCGTAAGAGTGAGGTCGAGGAGCCGTTTTGGATCCTGTTTCCAATACGTCCAGACCATTGAGACCCATCTCGCTCTATTCCATGTCCGTCGAACAGAGAAGAGTCTCCAATCGTTTGACTGGATTAGAGCGTGTAAAGTCCTGTATCACCGAAAAGTAAAAGTAAAAGTTTAGTCAATACAGTAATGCACGCGTTCAGCGACGGAGACGATACTTTCCTTTGGTGCTCATACGCGGCAGTGATCTTCTTTGTCTCCGCAATCGCTAGATGTGCGTGGCGTAGTTTTTCCTTCTTCCTCTTCTTTCCGGGGTTTGGCCACACGAGATTGTGCAATCGACCTTGTTGTGCTCTGTTGTACTCGAGTGGCGAGATGGAGATGAACTGGGATGGCGGCGAGGGAGGTTGTCCTCTGCCACATCCACGAGGTAGACCCACGCAAAGGACCCGTGGAATCCCAGACCCCGCTTCATAACCTATTACGCGTGAGCTGGTAAGAGTCGCATCTCCGATTGGAGCAGCCTGCTGAATCGTACCGAGGAGGAGAGCGCGGCCAGACTGGTTCCCAAGCGAGCGACTGTCGGTGATCTGGTAATACTCCGTGCTGGATGAGTCCATATCTCGCTTGGGTGAGGAGTGGTGGTGGTGGTGGTGGTGGTGGTGGTGGTACCCCAGAACTGTGTGTGCTGGAATGCCGGCCTTGCCGCAGGGCCGCCAATTCAAAGACTCGCTGTTTCCCTTGATCGACGGAATTCGGATGCGGGGAAGGACTTCGGACTTGCCATACGCGGAGTAATACTTCCGGACCACGATTCCGCCACAGTCAGATAAATTATAATCTACTCTTCACAAGGGAGGCTGACAATGAGCTAAATGTGTTCAAAATGGCATCTGCAACACCATCCGGCTGCACTTGCGGTAGGAGGTGTCCACCGTTCGCGACTCTTTGGATTGAGGCAGCTTTGCCTTTGAACGCGTTCTTGTGGATATCTTCCTTGACAGGAGTAGAGCTAACAACAAAATCGTGGTGTTCGAGGAAGAATTTAGAGTCTGCTCGCTTGGGCTCACATGTAATCGTTGATGGTCCCCCAAATGACGTGAACAGGTACGTTCGAACACAATGTCTCGAGCAAGTCAAATGCGAGTATTCCGCTTGTCTCGTCTTTGAACGTTACGGCTTCTTGGTCTTTTGCACACTTGAGAGTCACGCCTGTCCGACTGAATGGATCATCATTGGCCGTCTCTCGAAGACCAAACTCCTGCAAAGACGTTAGCGTGAGGGGAACGGGTATATAGGTCGGTTTTAGTCCAACTGACCACAAAGAGCTTGACCACTCGTTTGTCCCATCCCTTCATCCCTTTCGTGGAAAACGACGTCCATGCTTCTTCCCTACTCTCCCAGAAATCTCTACGAGCGAGGGCACCGTCGTCTAAGCCCGATTTACGACCAGTCCCCTTGAAATGCCGGGCTGTGACCAACATCGGTTCAACGAGCACCAATGAATCGAACTTGACAACGGGGTAGAACGTGTGGGAGAGGATCCTTGAGGTTCGTTCAGCCGAAAATCGTGAGCATGGTTTCGCAAGAAGGCACGCATACAGGGAAACTCCTCCCATGGAGTGACCGATCCCGATTAACCTTCTGTGGGTGAAGTCAACCTCGACAGGCTGGTTCTTGGCATCGGTAAAAGTTCCCAGTCCTGTGAGGACCAAGTGGATGGTTCTGGCATAGTTCTCCCAGCTGACTGCACCCCGAAACTTGATATCAGTGCCCTACTGTTTGCATGGCAACCACCATCTAAACGACTCACATAGATGATCATAAGCACCGGACTCCAAGAGTGCCACGTTGAGGGCCGCAGCGCCACCGTGGTTGGGTGCATCGATAGCCCATGCGTCACGGATACACAACCCGCCGGGCTTTGCATTCTCTTTTGCAAAAATACGCCCGATGACGGGCTCCCACAATTCGCTGGGGAGTCCGTTCCCGTGCGTAAATATCAAGGTGTGTCCGTTTTGCTCGTCACTCAGATTCGGATAATATTTCGTCGTGATGAGGAAGGGGAACTGTGGCCGAGGGTCGAACACATACTCTTCGAGGGCAAGCGGCATATCCCGGAGCAGAGTTGACTCGTGGTGTGGACGAGGGAGAGCCCAGTTTATATCGCCTCGTTGTGCTTCATGATGGCGGGATTCCTCGGACATCGGGAGGCTTGGGAATCAGAGTAATCCACATGACTAAAGCTTCGGTTTCATCGTCGATGTACGGATCGGTAAGGGAGAAAAATCACAGGGCTTCTACTTAAGATTTAGAGGCCGATTGCGGGATGTACGGCGGACCTGGAGGTTCCGCAGGGGTAAACTCCATAATGGTATCAACCCATGCCAACCCCCAGGCACCGTTACCGGTCTTAGTGCCACCCAGAATTCTCCTTTCGTCATTCCGAGGACCCGGTTCCCATCGGCTGCGCGTCGGTTGTGTGTCGGAACGGTCTGTAAATCGTAAACGCAAAGTACGCGCGCTTTCGCGAAATATGGGCTCACACACGACAATACCGTTGTGCGGTTCATACACACCCAGCGGTAGCTCGGCTTCTTCGCGTCTTCGTTTCTCCTCCCTCGTCTCTTCGTTTTCGTCCTCGGCGGAGCGTTTTGGACTGCCTGGTGTTGAGGAAGAATCGCCCAAGATACCGCCACAAACTCTGAGCGCCTCTCTTCTGAGTCTACTGAACTCTTCACCGGTCTCAATCGTCCGTTGTGCCGCGATCGACATCCAATTTTCCTCGGTGAGTCCATCCCTGGTCAGCATTGACTTCCGAACGGCATTCAGAGGACCATCACTGTAGGGACCCCAGCCAGAACCCCCGAATATCGTTGTAGGACCTCCGGCTCGATAAATGCCGCCTCCCCCACCCCGCTCAACGCGGGATTGTTTGTCGCCACCAGTAAGTTGCGCAAGTTCGGTCTGAGTAGAGGGATCCTGAAGGTCCCCCACGAGGTCCCCAGGTTGTAGACCCATGGCCATAATCTCTTCCAGGACCTTGTCCTCGTGGTAGTCGTCCACAACCCAACGTCCATCTGTTGAGTTTCGAAAGGTCGATACAGAAAGGCTACGTGGATTAGAACCAACCACGTACCAATAAGCATCTTTGCCCCATGAAGTTTATACGCACTCCGCGCTGTGATGAGGGTGACGCTTCTCGTTCGCAGATGAGGCCCAAGCTTTCCTATCTCAATCAAGTAATCCTTCTCCGGCTGAGTTGCGTTTAGTTTGAAAGCGAGAGGGTTTCTGCGGAAGTAGTAGAGCGAGTCTCGAAAACCGGAAGTCCTCGCGGCGTCGATGGCTAACATGAACATTTTCTCTGGGTGCCTTTGGGGTAGGTTGAATGTTTGGGCTTTGAAACGTCGACCACCCAAGAGCCTCCCAGCAACATCGATCTTGGTGTTGCCTTTGGGATCCTCTTCTGTGATGAATTCGTCGCCTTCGATAACGTAGACCTTGCCGTTGATTCTGCGGAAGGGCTTGCCACCACCTATCGGGCCACCCCCCTCCGAACCTTCCTCACCAGCCTCATCTCCTTCTAAGTTCTCGCCTTCTGCAAGCGCGAGTCAATGCAAATCGTCGCGTGAATCAAGGTCACTAACCACGTCGTGGGCGGCCTCGCTTTCCCGAACCCTTTGGGCGCCCCCTGGGTCTTGGAGTCCCAGTTTGCGGAAGTTTAGGCTTCCCGCTACCTTTTGGCCTGCCCCTCGGTCGCGGAGTCTTAACCACTGGAGTCTCCTCAATTGCGCCGTCGGGATCGCTCGGAGCACCGTCCTCAGTTGCAACGACCTCTTCATTCTCTTCTTCGTTATTCTCGTTGTCGTTGTCGTCGTTGTTTTCTTCGTCGTCCTGTTCCTCCTCGGGCTGCTCTTCTTCTGGATCTGCAGGTTCCGACTCACTGGCTGGTGGAGATGGCGCAGGAGGTTCGCGTGAACGGAGCGGACGGATGATGATCTTCCCGCTCATGATGTGACTGGCGAGGGCAAGACGCGTTTAAGATGTGTTACGTAATCTACATGATTTGGTACAGACCGCTCATCTGCCGACGGTTCAATCTTTCACTCCAGAACCTCATGATGTGTTCCCACTCCGTTTTTGATTGCGGCATCCCTTCGCCACCCACCTGAGCTTCCTGAAAGGTCCCAAAGCCCTTTCGAAAGGCGGCCTTATCGGCAGAAGAGAGTGCAGACTCTGCGGGAGGTGATCTGTGAAAGAGCAGCAGGGGAATTGAACACGGCGACTTCAGGATAGGGTATGATAGCAATGGGCCGCAGGCGGAGACAACAGAACCGAGTGGTGAGATAGACGAATCGGGGCTTTTTTGGATTTGCTGTTTCCATCTCCGCAGGGCGAACTCAACAGCGACGGTACCCCCTTGGGCAAACCCAAAGATGTGAATCTTTTGGGTAGACCATCCGCAGTCGTTAGTCAGGTGGTCAAATATCTTGGCCAAAAGCTCGAGCGCGGGAGTTGGGTTTGGACTTGAGAGAAGGTCGCCTAGGGGATCGAATGATTCGTACCATTGGAACGCCTCCTCGTACAGATAGGGTATCCTGTTCTTTCTCCGTTAGAAATCCCCCGCGTGTAATGACCGTGGAGAACAATAGACCGACTTTTCTGGGGCACGAAGGGCCAAAGTTGCCACCTGCGGCAACTTGAGTTGCCTTCCCAAGTTAGCAAACGGTACGTGTGTGTCGCCCAAGCCGTGTAGGAGGATCAACAAATTCTCGTCGACACCGTCATTGCTTGGGGTGTAAGAGAAAGGGACCGGGATCGCGCTCTCTGTCGGTGGACTGTGTGTCCCCGTCGTTTCATCCGGGGGAGATCGTACGTTGAGGTGCTGCATGGGAGACGAGGAGGGTGGTGGTTGTGGTCAAAGCCGAATCTCTCTTGTTCTCACCCACGGTCGTCGTTCTCGACGATGTCTGGTAAAGCCCCGCCACGGGCTCCGAGGGCGTTATTGACCTCGTTAGCCCACGCCAACGCCGCGTCCTCCAGCTCGACGTCGTCGAACACGACGCCAAACACGTCCTCCACCGTTCGGCACCTCATCCCTACTGGACCGAGAAGTCTCACCAATGGCGGAATACCAAGACCAAAGTCATTTTTAAATGGTTTCCCGACACCTGTGCCGTCGCTCAAGGGTAAAGAAGTCGACTACACCGACATTGGTCATCCTAGGCAAGACCAATCCAATCTCACTACCGTGCGTGCATCCTAGCTTTCTAATTTTTTGAGAACGTATTTCATGGATTGGACAGGTCAACGGATATGAGCCACGGCCACCGTCGTCAAAACCACCGCCGCTGCCACCCTGTTCGATACAACCGCCTCCACCCCCGCCCCCTCTCCCGCCCCCGCCAGATTTAGCGCCCCCACCACCTCCTCCCTCTACTTCCCCACAACCTAAACCTCCCTTAGATGCACCACCCGTCCTACCACCACCTCCACCACCTCCATCATCACCACCGGATTCACAACCTCCGCCCCCTCCACCTCCCTCTGATCCACGACCGCCTCCCCTGCCCACTCTGCCTGCGAAACATGTCATGCTGCCGATCCACTTCTCGAAACCCTTGAAGCCAAATCTGATATTACAGTCCCCAGTGGGATCTCCCCACCTCTCGGTTTCGCCAAAACCCCAAGAGCCTACGGCGAGACCCCCTTCTCCTCCCCAAGTCTCATCACCGCCTGTCCCTCCGTCCATAGAAGAACATTCACCCCCGCCCTCACCACCGAAGTCTCCCTCGCCTGCTCCTGTCTATAGTTTACTATCTCCACCACCTTGGCCGACCGATCGATCTGAGTTCCCTCAAGATGATCGAACGTACAAGATTCTGTTCGATGCATCCGTCGAAAAGGATCGGGATGGTCGCTTTCGCCAGTTAATTGAGAAGATACAGCAACTGGATCCGAACCCAGAACACAGGATTAAGGGGAAAGGGAAAGGGAAGGAAGTGCTGTATCGATATGAGGGCGAGGTCGTGGAAGGTGAGCATATGCCACCCATACGAGATCCGAGGAAGGTGCCAGGTATGAGGAGGTTACAGCCTCTGAGACCTGGGAGAGGGGAATTTCATGTGATCAAGTACGAAGTAAGCGCATTCAGGTCCTCGTGGAGATAAGGTTTAACTCATAGGTTTCTAGCACGATCAGTATTCAGTTGGACCTCCTCCCCCTACTGCGGTCTTGGCAGTTAATATCTCGCCACTAACCTCAAATCAGCAAATCCGTCGACATTTCGCCGTTCATGGTCGGATCGTTTCGTTCGAACCTGAAATTGACAAGACCACTGGCGGCGCATTGGGGATTGTATACATCAAGTTCTCGACACACGAGGAGGCGAAACTTTGCGTGGAGAAAGAGCACGGTGGAAGGAGTAATGGCCAAGGGTCAACGCTGAGTATCCAAACCGTACCCGGCGAAGAACTTAAGGTTGTTCTCGACGATGATGCCAAATCAAAACTCAAGGCAATTTTAAGGGAGTTGGATGATCGAAGGCGGAAGGAAAGAGAGGCAGCTCTAAATAAGAAAAGGGAAGCTGAGGCCGAGGAGCGTAGAAAGAAAGAGGAAGAACTGACTGCAAGGAAGGAATCCGAGGAAGCAAGAAGAAACCGTTCATCCGCACAACCTGATCCCCGCCATCGCAGCATTCTCCCCCCAACACGCCATCCACTACCTGCTCATCCCGGGGCTACCGCTTCGACTGTTTCGGAATCCAAACTTCCCCCACCTGCTCTAATGCGGACCAGACACCTGTACTCTGCAACAAGATATTCCTCTCGCCCAACCCTTTCCCTTTATGACCATTCGTCCTCGTCTACACCCGTCCACACGAGAGGCCGACCGAATGACCGATACATTGGCCGATCGAGTTACCACTCGAGAAGTCGCTACTCCCCTCGTCGATATTCGCGGTCCCGTTCCCGCTCACACTCAAGATCGAGATCACGCTCGAGGTCCCCATCGCCAATCTCTCGAAAGCCTGGCCAATCATCCCGGTACCTCGGAAGGCAAAGTCAACGAGAAGTCGTCGATGCTGAGCTCGAGCGTAATGGCAATGAGTACGTGACGATTGAAGAATCTGGGGGCGGTCAGCTTGGAACCCATGTGAAGGAAGAGGACGTGCGACGTTTCTTTGATGGGTTCAAGGTGGATAAGGTGCGCACCTCGTGAACCTCCCCTCAAGTCTCTGTTGACGAATTATCACACAACTGCCTATTTTTTCCGTTCACAGGTCCTCCGTGACCACCTTGGATGGTACGTGACATTCCAGACGTCAGATTCCGCGCGGAAAGCAAAAACAGTGTTGAATGCTGGCACCCGTACCTTGGCCCATACATCCGTCACGCTCAATGTTCACACACCTCCGTCAACATGGACACCTTCGATGCGTACTGCTGGACCTTCTGCTCGAGAAGCCTCGAGGCGGTGGCGGGATGATGACATGGTTGAAGAGGCAGAACGATTAATCATGAAGGAGTTGCGGACACTTTTGGAGAGGGATGTAATGGACAGGGTAGTTGGTGTCAAGCTTCGGCAGATGGTTGCTAACGAGGAGAAAGCACGGAAGGCTAGAGGCGTGAAAGTGGACAACCTGGAAGGCGATACTGTGGCTGAGGAGAAGGAAAAGAGAGGGCTCAAAGGTCTTTCGTTCAAGAAGAATAAGGTCGCCAAACCCCAACCTCTACCCCCCACGGGAGAGCACCTCACACAAGAAGTGAGCCCGAAGTCGGACGTGGACGAGGACCATGAAGATGAGCCCGAGGCAGTCCAAAGGCCGAAGAAGAGGCAAAAGGTTGTCATCGAGGACGTTACCGAACCCGAGCCTGAGCCTGAGGCCACCCCAGTCGAAGAGGCCGAAGAAGAGGACCACTCTCCCCTCCCACAGGATAATATAACGAAGAGGAAGGAACCCCCCCATGCGGACTCTGAGGATGCGCGCCCTATCAAGAAGCCGAAGGCAACTGCCAAGAAGAAAACTGAGAAGAAACAGACTGCTGTCGAGGAACATCCACCTACACCAGATGTCGTTATCGCTGGAGATGCCGACTTCGGAGTCCCCATAATCACGGAGGTCCGCTTGTCAGTAGACCGAGAGTCATCAGCCTTCGCTACTCCAGAGCCTGCGTTCGTTCCCTCTGACCCGATTACGGATGGATTGTTCGAAGACGACGAAGACATGTACTTCGCCAAACTCGCCCTTGCCCGAAACCCAAGCGGAAAATACAACATCCCTCTCCCTCTCGCAGTGGAAGAAGAACCCGATCTTGAAGCGCCACCGCCGTTTCGCGTTCATACCACCGGGTCTGCTCGTACCGAGGGGTATTACAAGATTACTCACGCCGAGAAATCTGCTTATGTCGCACAATACACCGCTCAGTCAAAGACCGCCAGCAAAGATGCCATTCCAGAACCTGCTGTGTCTACACCGGCCCCTGTTGTCACATCGTCGCGTTCCAACCGCGCTAACGCGAGGAGGCGTGCCCAGGGCATTGAGGAGATCAACCAAATGCAAAGAGCTATGCAACTATCTCTAGGTGAAACTCCGGCCACAGACCAGGTCAAGTTCAATCAACTTCAAACACGCAAGAAACACCTTCGGTTTGCAAGGTCCCCGATCCACGACTGGGGTTTGTACGCGATGGAGAGAATTGCGCGTGGAGAAATGGTCATCGAATACGTGGGAGAAGTCATCCGTGCTGCCGTCGCCGACAAAAGGGAGAAAGCGTACGAGAGACAGGGAATCGGGAGTAGTTACCTCTTCAGGATCGATGAGGACCTGGTCGTGGATGCTACGAAGAAGGGTAACCTTGGGTATGTTTTGACCTTGGTGTGCCATAGGCGCCTGTTTTGACCTAACCCGTTGCTGAAGGCGATTAATCAACCACTCCTGCGACCCGAATTGCACGGCAAAGATCATCACCATCAGTGGTGTGAAGAAGATTGTCATTTACGCCAAGCAAGAAATCGAGTTGGGGGATGAAATCACATATGGTGCGTTATAAGCCCTCCAAAGGAATGACACTGACCAGGGTTTTCACTTCCAGATTACCACTTCCCCATAGAACAAGACAAGATCCCATGTCTTTGTGGATCTGCGAAATGTCGTGGCTATCTAAACTAACCAATGGCAGGATACTACTGTTCCTGGGGAACGACGTACGTTATTTTTCATTATGCGGGCCTGCATATTCTAGTATATTTCCTTTCGCATCGTACATTTAGATCCTTGTCGTTTTTGCACCTTGCTGTTTGATTTGCTATGGGGATTATCTTCGTGCGTTTCCGCTTTACCTTTCCCTGGTGCTGGTCAGGTGCAGCCCAGTAATTACCTGACACCCTGGAACCACCAAAACGCTCGAGTTGTGGACCGACATTGAGTGATCAATGCGGAACATCTCAGTGGTATCAGCAGAGCCGGCGGGGAACGCGGACCGGCAGGGGACGGGAGACGACGTCGACCAGACAATAATGGGGGCAAACAATAGAGGAAATAAATGCCGCCCATATGGGGGACGTCAATGGGCTGATCGCGTAAATTCCACCGTGCTGGGTATACTGGATGCGCTATTACTGCGCCGTCAGCAAACCTCAGCCTTCCCTCGTCGCTTTTGACTTGCTCCAGTGAGAATGTTTTATTTCTTTCCACCAAAACCAGACGACTGGGAGAGCGTGACTGTGACCGGAAGGGCGGATGTGACATGTGACACTTGATCGGGAGTGATCGAGATCACGTGGGAACAATGCCAGGCGATTGTCTATTGTTCCTGCTCTCTTTTGTTCTTCGCATACTATCGTACAAAACCATGGACCGAGCGACCGTAAGTTTTTTGCTCTACTCTCTCCACCTCTACCACTATGCGTCGTCCTCCGTCTCTTCGGGTCGACGTTTCCACCCGTGTGGATGACGACCTCCGGCAAACGACTCCCACTACGATGACCACCATTGATCTCTCTCCCGTTACTTCCATCTCCAGATTACCCTTATCCTCCTACAAACCCCTCCAGCCATCACTCATCCTCCTCTTCTCGCTCATGTCCCGTCGGGATATGTTCTGGTTTTTCATTCCAGCGGTCCTCGTTTCCCTCATCTCCGGCGGCGTTGCACCCTTCATGACCATCGCGGTCGGTCAAGTCTTCGACGCGTTCGCTACATTCCCACTCTCCCATCCCACTCAACAAGATAAAAACAAGTTGTTGAGGGGTGTTGGCCTCTCCGCCCTTACGTTGCTCGCGCTGGCCGTCGCTGCGCTCGTTCTTAGTACCATTACTTCGAACCTCTGGATTGCAACGGGTGAACGGAACTTGCGGGCTTTACGCCGCCGTGTTTACCACGTCATTACCAACAAGGAGATGGTCTGGTTCGACAAGAAGATGGGTTCCGATGACTCCGTGAAGGCGACCGATGGCGAGGATGGTCCTATTGGCGCTGGTGGTATGATGGCCCAATTTGTCAAGTATGTCTGGTTTCTTTCTTTCCGAGCTCTTCTCGTTGCATGTTTCTAACACGTTCGTGTAGGGATACCGAAGATGTTCGTTCTGCGTCGTCCCTCGCTCTTGGGCTGACCATTCAATACTTGACCACCACATTGGTCGCCCTTGCTCTTGGCTTCCTCGGCTCATGGTCGCTCACCCTTGTGGTTTTATCCACCTTTCCCATTCTCATCCTCCTCGGTGGACTTTCCCAAGGGCTTTCCCAGAACCTGTTTATGGGCGAACGTACCTATACGGCGATCGCGGCAACCCTCGTTGACCGTGCAGTTGCTGCCATCGCTACCGTTAAGGCTTTCAACGCTTTCGACCATGAACTGAAGGCCCTTGACGGCGCTCTCACCGGCATAAAGACTGCCGCTGACAAGATTATCACATTATGGGGTGTCAACATGGGACTTACCCAGTTCTTCATGATGTCCATGTTCGTCCAAGCCTTCTGGTATGGCTCGAAGCTTGTCCGAGAAGGTCATAACACTCCCGGCGAGGTCATGTCAGTCTTCTGGGCTTGCCTTATTGCCACCAGTAATCTCCATATGGCTACCCCTCAGTTCCTTCTCCTTGCCAAGGGCAAGACTGCCATGGCTTCCCTGCTCAACATGATGGAAGCACCAACTTCCGACGAACCCTCCTGCCACTCGACTAACTTCATCCCTCTCTCTCGAAAGGTCAACAAATTTAGGAAGATACAGCTCTCCAAGTGTCAAGGAGAGCTCGAGATGATTAATGTCACATTCGCTTACCCTTCCCGCCCCACCATCCCGATCCTTGACAGCGTGACGATGTATTTCCCTGAAGGCGATACCACTTTTATTGTTGGCGGGTCTGGATCCGGAAAGTCTACGGTCGCCCAACTCCTCACTGGCATGTACTCCCAACAATCTGGACAAATCACCCTCGATCGACAAGACATCCGAGTTCTCGACGAAAGGTTCGCCCGCCGACATATCGCCCTCGTTTCCCAGTCGTGCATCATGTTTGACATGAGTGTCCACGACAACGTCGCAATGGGATTGGCCGGTTCTCCTTCCGGGAGGCGTCCCGAGGATGTCACTCGTGAAGAGGTCATTGCTGCTTGTAGAGTTGCTCTTATGCACGAGTTCGTCCGCGACCTCCCAGATGGTTATGACACCATGCTTGGAAACGGCGGCGCCAATTTGTCTGGTGGTCAGAAACAACGATTGGCAATTGCCCGCGCCTACTTGCGTGATCCAACGGTCCTGATCCTTGGTACGTTCAAATTTTGCGAAACTCCTCAACCTTCTAACCCCTCGTGTAGATGAGGCGACTTCTGCTCTTGATGCCACTTCGCGAGTTTTGGTCTTTGAAGCTATCAAGCAATGGCGCAAGAACAAGACTACTATAGTTATCACTCATGACCTCAGCCAAATTTGCCCCGAAGACTTCGTAATCGTGATGAAGGATGGTGTCAACGTCGAGACCGGTTGCCGGGATGATTTGGAGTGTATGAAGGGAGGCCACTTCAGCGAAATGGCCGCTTCTCAAGGCGCTGCTCTCCCAGAACGTGATATCGACCAAGAGATTGCCGAGAGAGAACACAAAGTCCAGGCGATTCTCGACGAGACGGAAGAGAACGAAACTGCTCCATCGATGCAACCTGTCAGTCTCGGAAACTGGATGTTCGATGTTGTTGCAGACCTCGGTAACAAGTCTCGCCCCCAGGATGTCGTTCTGCCCCGAGTCAGCCGTGTTATTGACAACGAAACGTTCAACACTTCCCCCCGACCAAGGCGTCCCTCGAGTATTCATATCTCGCCGCTAGCAATCCCAAAACCCACCGCTTTATCTAACCCCCAGAGTCACCGACTCAGCCTTCAATTCTCTCCAACTTCCCCCGTCTCCACCCTCCGTTCGGAACCCTCGTACATCCTCGACGATGAGGACTTCGATGCCGAAAAGGATACCATCAAGAGGTCCGCGACCCAAGCGAGTAGCCGTCGGATGCGACAACGTGCACGTTCAAAACCCGATCTGCAGGCAGTCATTGTTGATGAATTGGCTTCGGGAACGTCGTCAATCGATACCCCGATCTCTTTTTTCAAACTCTTGTGCGATATCTACCCCACACTACCTCATAAATTCTTTGCCTTCCTCGGTTTTTTCATTGCGGCTGCCAGCGGCGCAGTTACGCCGGTTTTCTCCTTCGTCCTCTCGAAACTTTTCGTTCAAGTTTCTGCCGGCGCGAAGGACACCTCTCTTATCAACATCTTCGGGGGCATCGTGTTGGCGCTGGCCGCCATGGACGGACTGTTCTTGGGTCTCAAGTACTTCATCCTCGAGAAGATTGCCATCTCCTGGGTCAACCGACTCAGGATATCCTGCTTCCGATCGGTCCTACTCCAGGACAAGAAATGGTTCGACAAGGTGGACGGGTCAAACGGACCAGTCAAGCTGGTTCAGATCCTCATCAAGGACGGCGACGACGCTAGGAGCTTGCTCGCCACCGTCTTCCCCCAGGCGATCGTCGTCATTGCCATGCTCGGATCTGGCTTGCTCTGGGCTATGATCAGGGGATGGCAATTAACTCTTGTTGGAATGGCCATTGCCCCGGTCTTCGTTGTCACTATGGTTGTTCAAACCAACTTGGTCGCCAAGTGCGAGTCGAGGAACAAGCGTGCTCGCGAGCAGGTGGCGAAGGAATACTACGAGGTAAGATTTACCCCTACTTGACAATATTACGCGAACTTAGCGTCTGAATAGGCTATAACTAATGTGCGCTCGATCCGAGCCATGGCGTTTGAGCGGTTCTTCGAACAGTCTTTTGAAAAGTCTGTTCAGAACGCACACGCCGCCGGAGTCAAGGGTGCTTTCGTCGAAGGCTGCACTCACGGTGTGGCCAGCTCGCTCATCTACTTCTCGGAAGCTGTCTTGTTCTACGTCGGTGCTATCTTTGTTGCTCGTGGCACCTACACCTACTCCCAGATGGTCGAGGTTCTCAACCTCATAGTTTTCACTGTTTCTCTCGGTTCCCAGCTTATGGGTTTTAGTGCGTGGATTCCTTTTTTGATGTTCTCGTCTCCTGTTGACAGTCCTTTAGCTCAACACATTGCTACCTCCGTTCAAGCGACTCGCGACTTCCACCGTCTCATGCAACTGTCCACCAACACGCAGGAGTCGCTTGGATCCGCGTGCCCTCCGATTAGGGGTTCGATCACCCTGAACAAAGTTTCCTTTGCTTACCCCGAGCGACCTGAAGTTCCAGTCCTCAAGAATGTCTCGCTAAAGGTCCGTGAGGGAGAGAGTGTTGCGATCGTTGGTGCATCTGGCTCTGGGAAGTCCACGATCGCCGCTCTCCTCCAACGACTTTACGAACCTACGTCCGGATCGATTGCCATCGGACCGAACAGATTGGGATCCATCAACATCAACTACCTCCGTGACCACGTCGCTGTGGTCAGCCAGAACCCGAATTTGTTCGACGCCCCTATCAGTGAGAATATTGCCTACGGCTCGCGGTCTTTGTCCCAGGCCAAGATCGAGGAGGCTGCCAAGTCTGCTCACGTTCACGACTTCATCATGTCCCTCCCGAAGGGATACGAGACCGCGATTGGAGAGAATGCTTCGCTGGTTTCGGGTGGTCAGGCCCAACGCATCCAAATCGCCCGCGCTCTCGTTCGCCCCTCCAAAATTCTCATTCTTGACGAGTGTACCTCCGCTTTGGATTCCACCAACCAGGCTGCCGTGTTGGAGACCATCAAGGACGCCAAGGTCGGACGCACCACGGTGATGGTCACCCACAAGATCGCCGCTATGAAAACGTGTGATCGGATCTTGGTTGTTCACAACGGTGCTATCGCCGAGACTGGTACCTTCGACGAACTCATGAGTCGTAAGGGTGTTTTCGCCCAGCTTGCGAGTGGCGGCGAATGGTTTTCAAATTGAACGATTTTTTTTACGACTTTTGGACAATTAGGACAATTGTTTCTCTCGGGTTATATCATTGTTACCCTTCCTGTGTTACCCTCTTCGATTTTCATGACACTCTTTCAACCTGTTGTACTTTCGCATAACACTGACACTCGCATTTTCTGTACTATACGCATCAACCTCATGACTCAGACGAACACCTAGCTTACATCGTGTAAACCTCACAAAGTAATCATATGGAAAACGTTCGACAACTTGATGTGTGATTGGATGTTTTTGAATCAATTCGGCTCGTCCACAGTGGTATAGGTCTCCTGTCGTCCCTTGTGAATCGGGGATGGGTACTACATTATTGGAGAAACCGCCATCTCCAGTGTCGTCGCAAGGGAGTCAGATCCTCAGGCCTCGGGGTTTCCAATGCCTCCGCTGATGAACTCGAAGGTCCAATAGAGAAGGTGAGTGCGCGACATGGGGAACCAAGCCCAGCGGATGAACTCAGCCGGAGGGACTCTTTTACTGCAGATAGTTCAATCTCTAACGGGGAAGCACTTCGATGACAAGCGCATATACGGCCCGCTGTTCATTAGCTTACCTTGCAGAGCCGCCTCAATGTAAGATGTTCCCTGCCGTCTCCCAGACCTAATACTGACCCTCTTCATAGTCCGCTTTGCCTACACCATCCACGCTCAGTGCCTCAAAGCTGTTCCCCGACGGCCACTAGAGTGCCTATCCACCTATTAACAGTAGATACGGCGTACATCTACTGGACCTCCTCTTGTGTAGCACATGGACTTATGGTTTCATCGAATACACCAAATTCGCCATCAACAGCCACTGTCCGGGTGAGGAAGTGACATTGACTGTGAGCCACGTGTGGAATCCCGCCTCGCCAGCCACGAATCAAACGGACGCCCGCCGTTTTCGGAACCAATAAGCGGACATTTGACTTCGTTGACCACGCTCGGTCCATTCCCCACTTTTCTACCCATCCCCTTTTTCTTCAGCGGTCACGGACACGCCCTGATCTGGGTTTGCTGACATACGACCACCATGCAAATCACCCTCCGGCTTGAACTTCAGTACCAAGGCGATAAGGCTCGCAAGATGAATCACGACCGCGATCCTGGACACAGAGTCCTCCCTTGGTCTCCATATGACCCGACTCGCAACAAGCTACCGGAAGGTGCATTCAGCTGGAGGAAGATGCTCGACGGTGACCTCAAAACCCTCGAATTCGGTCATCCGGAAACCGTCAACTATGTCAAACAGAGCGCAAAGATCTTCTGCAACTATCCGGTGGAGGACAACGGAGTGAGTTTCTGTGAGTTTACCACTGTCGCGGCAAAAACTGATGACGGGATAGCCCATCCATCGATCACTCTGTGCGAAGGTCGCTCAGCTTGAAAAGCCGTCTATGCGAGCGTTCAAGGAGCACATCTGTTTGTGAGTTCTTGATGGCTATCGGATGGGGTAGAGATGTCCATGATCTCATGTTTCGGTTTCAATCATGCAGAAAATATGTGAAAATCATGTCCTCAAGGTATGAGAGGCGCAGGGAAAGGGACCCTGAGCCCGAGGAGAGGACTCAGAGGCCGATCTCCCCTGGTCCGCCACGCAAGAGATCTCGCACCGACACCGATCCACCAATCATGCGGTCGACGTATCAGCGTCCGATATCACCATCCCCGAAGCAATATTCATCAACTCCGCGATATCCTGCTGCCGCAAGCTATCACAAGCCTCCCCAAACACCTATGCCAACCACCAGGCCACATCGTCAAGATGAACGCCATGAAACCGGTCCAAGATTGTCGAACACACCTAAAGGTTCTTTCACTGCACAACCCCCCACGCCCACGCAAAAGGATCCCAAAGAAAGCCCGAATCACACATCCAAATCGAATCCACCATTGAAAATAACTAATGCTTTGGCAACGCTGTCTTCTTCTACTGCCTTCTCGTCGATTTTATCGCGTCCGGACGGCGCTGAGCCTCCACAGCGGACTCCGAAATCCATTTCGCAGAGTCCCGCACCGGCGTCTGTGTCAGCGTCGGTCTCGGGCGTGTCTGCCACGCAGTTTGATCTTGCAAAGCTGCGGAGCTTGTCCCAAGCCTTGCATGACCATGGAACAATCTCCGCTGCTCCGACGAATGGCAATAATAATTCCCATACCCCAAAACCTGCAGTTGTGCCTACCGAACCCAGGCCAACGCATCCGATAGCTGCTGAACGCTCGAGCTCATCATTAGTATGTTGTCCAACTCACTGCTTCGTATGACCCGTCACTGATTATCTCAGACGGAGAGGGCTTCTGAGCATTACAGGGAGTATGTCCGTCCGAATGTGCAAAATGAAGGTGGATTTCGCGAACGACGGGCTTCAACGAGCTCTCGCACGAGTGAACGACCGTTTTATAATGGTGGCTACCGAAAGGAGAGCATTGGCTCATATCTAGATCACCCTCATTCTGGGGAAAGGGAGACAACACACGTTTCTCGTAAGCGTTCCAGGTCTCCCGTCCTAATACCGCGAGGACCTACACACGTGAAGGCTCATTCACCGGTGATTCATCCGCGGGATGCAAGGAGCAACGATCTCCATGCGCTACCGTTCGACGACGAGAGAGAACGAGATAGGGCCTGGGAACGGGACCGAGAACGAGAGAGAGAATGGCTGCGCGAACGTGACAAAGAGAGAATCTGGGAGCTCGAAAGGGAACGCGACCGTGAGCGCGAACGTGAGATGGAAAGGGAGCGAGAGCATGAAAGAGAGCGAGAGAGAGAACGAGGGCGGCAGGTCAGCAATGACCTCAATGGTGTCCATCCATCCCGCATAGGTGAACCGCCTGACGGACACTGGCATATGGGTTCCCGCGCTGACGCCGTTTCCTCAGCACTAATTGACGATGCACGACATCGGGAAATCCGGGCGACGACCTCATCAACGACTGATCATGACAAGGTCAAGAGCCTCCAGGACGAATTGACTGCTGCCAAAATGGCACTGGTTCAAGCGAAAGAAGAGCTCGAGGCGGAGAAGCGTTTCTCGGCCAATGAGAAACAAGTTGCGGCGACCTACGCACAGAAGTACCTTTTGCTTCGTGAACGGAGCCAGTTGACGAAAGACACGCTAGTGAAGGTACAGACTGACCTCAAGTCAGAGAAACGGAAAAACGAGGAATTGGAGCAGGTCGTCAGTGACCTGCAGCGAGAGATGACGGGTCCGAAGATGGCACCCGAGGTCCTGGACGCATTGGTCAAGATCGCTGGAATGACGCTCCGAGTGAAAGATGCCCTCGATAGGGAGGGAGCGATGAATTGACGATCTATAGGTATTGGGTATGATTCTCTCCCTCGTCTAGTTCGCTTAGTAGCGCCCCGTTCTTGTCGTTGTTCCGCCTTGTCCGATTGCAATCTTTTGACCGAGGTTCCGTGATTGAATATCGTGGTCCCATTGTGGGTGAAGCAGCTACACTCAATGCATTGCTCAGAAAACGATCGTGTGTGTAGGTATGTAATGTCCGCGTGGGTGTAAACTAAAGAAATCGCACAAGGGAGAGGTATTGTTGAATGACCATTAGGCAGCAGAAGAAATAGATATTAAACGGAGAGCAAAGAGCTTGAAGGTAATAAATTTGGAAAACAATACAACATTTTGGGGTGGAGAAGCACATTGGGAATATCTCCGAGGAGGGCTCACACGACGAGCGCGCTTTGCATGTGGCCCAACCCACGACGCAACCATTCTTGTGGGGAGGCGCGGTCGGTCTTCTCGTCCTGGTTGAGGGTGGAAGAGGAGAAGATACGGTCGTTGGTGTCCGAGAAGGCCCAGATGGTGGGATCGGGGGCAGGGGTGGCAGTAACGGCACGAAGCTCGTTGCCTAGTGAGAAAGATTGGGTCATTTGGGGCCCCAGAAGAAGAGAGCAACTTACGGATGATCACATGAGTGAAGTAGTCCATGTTGAGATCGTTCTTGTCATAGCCGAAGGGGTCTAGAGGAAGATATGAGAGATGTGGAGGGAAATGGAACGATGTGGAAACTTACTCTCGATTTCCTCACCGGCGACCAAGAAACCGAAGAAGACGAAAGCCTGTAGTCGAGTGGTTGTCGATTTGAGGTTTGATGATGGATTTCATGTTACGTACCACCACAGTTGTACCAGGAATCGTAAGCCAGCCCATTGCCTTCCATATCTGGAAGGGAAGAGCCAAACAGTAGATGACGGTGACGACCCACAGATGGATAGAGTACGAGAATGGGATGGGCGTGGTCAAGATACGCTCGAGGCCAGTCAGCGAGTCAGTGAGTGAGAGCAGGCCGTTCATCAAAGCAGCTGGGAGGCATGAGTAGGGGATCGGGCAACTTTTTTATGCAAACAAGTACTCACTGGTCGTAGCCGGATCAATCGCCTTCCTAGCTTGTAAGGCAGAGACGTAAGAGCTCTGCCGGAGGGGTGAGCACACAAGAATGGGTGGCTCAACAGGAATCTCACCAGGTATAACGAGATCTCGAGAGGGATGTTGTGCGAGTCAACGTGCTCCCTCATGGTAGCTCTTAGCCTTGCAGCCTTCTTTCCCTTGATATCCTTTCCACGCTTGGTCAATTGGCGAACCAACAGGGAGAATGGGAAGACGTCGAAGATGGCAAACTGAGGAGGATTACGGGCGGGAAGGAGGAAGGAATCATCGCCTGAGCGAGCATTGGGAGAAATTGGAGACCTTGGTTCGGAAGTAACTGGCAAAGGTAGTTGACCTTCGGTGCTTTTTTGGGGTTCATAACGAGAAATCGAGTGCCGAGTACCATCAGACGAGCGGCGTATCGGCATCTCGTTTACATCAACCATTGACGGGAGACCGGCAGGCAAAGCGTAGGGTGGAAGGAACTTGACGAGGTGGTAGAGATCCTCGTAGAAAATGCCTTCCTCACCACGGAGGTAGTGCTTGATGGAGGTGCCGAACGCCTCGATGAGATTGATGACGGTCTTCTTCTCAAGGAGGACCCTCGCCTTTCGCTCCTCTACGCTGTACGTCTGCCCAGGAACGTCTGGCATGATGTCTTTGGGCGTGGGTTAGGCAGGACGGTGTGATATCAGTAATGGGCGCCCATACCTGGCACGTGGAACCACACGATGCGAGCAAAAGTCCTGCTGCCCAGGATAATCGAAGACCAGAATCGACGACCCTCGTTATACCTCTCGAAACTGGAGGTTGTACGGTAAGAGATGACAAAACCGAGCACGGTACCCAATCTGAATGGAGATGTTCAATGGACCAGACAGTTAGGCGATTACTAGGGATACTAACACCGTCAGCAGCGTGGGTTGAATGACGAGCTCGTAGACGAAGTGGGAAACGAGGGTGACCATCGCTGCCCATGCGCTGAAGAAGAGGAGAATGTGCCAGCACCGAAAGAGGGCTGTGGCGAGTAAGGCGCTGATTAGGGATGACCAGAACCCCCTGCCTCTCCCAGTAAATGGGTCCACGCCCGAGTGCATCGCATGTACGGGGACTGCTGTAGTCATACCGGAGACTGATGTTGGAAAAGAGTGGGGGGGGGGAGATTTTATAAGAAAATAAGAAAACTGATCAGAGGTGGGTGTCTCCACTGATGCCTCGCCTTCCTATATACCCGGCCGGAATCATTTCCAGGCGCTCTCCGGATGGAACCAGACTGAAGCCGGGACCCTCTCAACGACCGATCACGCAGCTGTGTTCGGGCCCTTTGTCTCTTCTTCGTCGCCAGTGACAGTGGCGGTGAGTGATGGGCCTCGACGACACAGTGTGATACATAAGGACCATTGTGTTTTTAAAACATATCTACATACCCCGTGAAACCCGTTACTGTCCCAAAATAAAATAATCTCCCAGCATACTCTGATCAGCCGGGTTCTCTTCGACTCGACTCCACCCACGCTGTCTGCCGCAATACATTCATTATATGAGAGCGGACTCGCAGAAAATTCTAGCGGAGATCTAAATCAAACACGATCAACATCGTCACGTGTTCGTTGTTGTACACAACGCGTTCGCAGCTACAGCAAATCTCCAACCCTCTCTTTCCTCCAACTCTCATCGTCGATAATCATGGTTGCCAAGCCCAAATCCTCTTCCGCCCCCGCCGATGCCGATGTAGCCCCTCGCCGCTCTGCTCGCATCAAGGAACAACCAAAATATGAGCCTGAGCCCGCCCCTAAAAAGGCCCCGGTTAAACCACGCTCCAAGAAGTCCAAGACGGATGAGAAGGAGGACAAGCCTGCGGATGATGAGGCTACTACTCCTCCCAAGTCTCGAGGGAAAAAGAGAAAGGCCGATGATGTTGAGGACGGCGAGCCTCCTGCAAAGAAGGTGCGTATTAACCGACATCCTTTCGACATCTTGACTTATGCGGGTTCCCAAAAGACCAAGCCTGCTTCTAAGGCCACTAAGCCGGCCTCCAAGGCTACGAAACCTGCTTCCAAGGCCACCAAGCCCGCATCTAAAGTAACTGCTAAGCCCGCCTCAAAGGCAAAACCCACGTCAAAGGCCGTTGATGGAACCACATCCAAGCCCGCTTCTCGCCGGGCTGGTTCCAAACCTCCTTCTAAAGTTGGAACTACTAAGCCTAGTTCTACGACCAAGAAGCCCTCTTCCACCGCTTCCCGCAAGCCAGCATCCAAGGTGAGACCATCTTTCACCAAACCAGATGCGGGAGATAACGTCAGTGATTTAGGCCCAGCCTGCCACTGAAGAGAAGGCGGAAGCCCCCGTCCCTGAGACCATCGAGGAGGAGCCTGAACCAGAGGCTGAGGCCACCGCTGCTGCTTAGTATGTCGTTTACTTGTCGGCCGCTGCTGTTCCTGACTCGGAGTTGTGGGCACCGAAAGGTTGCCTTCTGATCCACGTTCGCTTTGATGTGCACACTGCCACCGACGCCTCTCCGAGGAAACCCTTTTCATTGCGATCCCCCTCTTTCAAATGCTGTCGTTCGCGCAAGCTCTCGTCCGTCTTATCTGTGTGTCACATCAGCTGTACCTACATTCTTAAGCCGGCTTCCTCCTCTGACGTCCTGCACGCTGTGTGCTTGTTTTCCCCTCCACTCCACATCTTGACGTACCTGTCTTCCTCTGTTCTGGTCTCCTCCCTTCTATGCCCATCCGCACCCTATGCCTTGATTTCCCCAAATGGTACTATTCCATCGCCTCTGGTGACCAAATTTATGTATTGCCAACTTGTTTGACTGAGTACCGCCAAGTAAGAACACAACGCAATGAAACGGAGCACGTCCACTTGTTGTGTATTACAGTAGCACTGGTGAGGTCGATACTCGAAAAGCTTTTTGATCGACAAAGAAAGTTACACATGTGAGGTCCGTCTGTGGCCCCTGACTTTTTTCTCATTTGCACCCCAGAAATAGCATGCTCTGATACCCAATCCTTACTTTTGCCACCACTGCGTACAACGACCTGCCTGTAAGCTCTCCGGGTCTGTAGAACCAGACATGGATGCATCAGAGGTATTATTGCACTCGTCTTCATTACCCCTTCGGCTAAATGTCCGACCTCATCCCCTGCTGATTCCGGCCACATCGTAGACCACCATTGGCGGAAAAAGCCTTTTGTCGCTCTCTATTGCAGCGGCAAACGCGAACCCTATCCCAACGGGGACTATACAAGAAGGACAGGAATGTGGTATGAACCCGCGCTTTTGCTATGGTCCGAGACCGTCACCTGCTATGTATCAGAGCCGGAAAGCGACATGCAACAGGACTCGGGTATCTCTTCGTGGTCCGCAAGTCTATCGACTGTCGGTACCAACGCCAGTTTGACCTCAACGAAATCGTTGTCCCAGCTTCACAAGCACCGTAGGATGTCCTCACTCGGGCAATCGAGAAGGAGGACATCAGACGCCCGTGAAGCGGGTTCTCGACCTTCGTATGCTCGAACCTCATGATAACACTACTTATCCCTGACTTTCTCGTCGTAGGGCTACCGCCGTTCACACCGCAGCATCCACCTTGGCATCCCTGGCGACACTCTCTTTGTCTCCGTCAACGACCGGCAATATCCCCGGAAGGGAGGGGAGACAGAGCCTTGTGAATTCAGAAGCGGATCCCAGGCTGGAAGGTATGGGTATCAGCATCAGTCTGCCGAAAGACGGTAAGAAAGGTGCAATTTTCAAGTGCGAAACTTGTTCAAAGGTATGATCTGTTGGGTTCCCGACAAGGATCGTTCCCAAGAGAACCCCCAGGTCTATCGCCATCCGTCCTGTTTGGTCAAACACCGTTGGGAACACTCCCCTCATTGGCGTGAGACCTCGAAGTTTCTGTTGAGTAAACACCAACAGGTTCAGCTCCTCGAGGTACACTGTATCACTTTTTCCGCCCTTGCTACCCTCTTATGCACTCCGTCCTTTCATAGGCTGCGGCAATTTTGTCGAATTTATCCCCAAGTGCACGTGGACGTACTTCATTGCCAGATGATCGTGGACTCTGGCCTGCATACGTCTCTGGTGGGAAACTGTATCCAATGACGAACATAACGACCACACTTGGCACGGAGAAACGATCTCTTGCCATGTCGAGCTCCCTTCCGAGTTCTCATCGGTTGAACAGAACATCCTACTCGTCACCGACGGTCCATGAGCATGCCGTCACCTCGGCCAGTGACGCCGAGCACGTTCGACCAGGCGTGTTCAGCGTCGACAGAAATGATCAAGACTCTATCAGCAGGACTGTATCTTCTCCTATTGATCTTCGTTCGGTCAAGGTTTTCGGTGGCATTTCCTCTCGAAGCAAGTCAGAGAGTGCGTGGAACCCACACAACCCCTCAGTCACATCAAGATCATCTTATTCTCCACCTACAGAAGATGACTCTGACTTCGAAATGGACGGGCAGTCCATGTTGAGCTGCACTTTCGACCATTCACAAGGGAAGAGCGGAGGGTGGGATGGACTGGAGATGGAAATGGAAATGTGAATGGACCTTGCGAAGGGTGTGCCATTTGACTTGGTCATTGTAAGACTATAGTGTAAAGGATGGATTGTACCTCTACTACAACCGCACTGGAAGCACGTCAACCTCCCTGTCGATCGGAATTTGCCGCGAGGGGGGGCTGCTTAGTCATCTGGTGGTCGCGCATCCGCTCATCCTCGCAATCATCAACGACCTACTCCCTCAATACTGTGAGTTTGCCCTTCAAATCCAGCCGAGAGTGCTGCTCGTGTCGTCTTATGATAGCCTCGCTATTGGGTCCAAAAGAAACGGCGTCGAAAGCGGTTGTCTTGAGGATGGATGCGTCGCAACCTCTTCGGATGGCTACGATCGCAGTCGATGCTAACTCACCTTTTTTTCAGATTAAACGATGGGTAGAGTTATCAGGGCACAGAGGCGGTCTCATGCCATTGTATGTCGCCCCTGGATTATCGATTTAGATGCATCTCGAACTTTCTGTTTCCCAGTTCAAAGCGCACACCCACTTGAATAAAGCTCCCGCAAGGTTACGCCCTCTCGACTTTGCCGAAAGGAATGGTTACATCCGCGGTATTGTCAAGGAAATCATTCATGACTCTGGCCGGTATGACTTCTTGTGACATTCGATAAGGAGTCGCTGAAATTCGTTGAACTCATAGTGGTGCCCCTCTTGCCCGTGTCGTCTTCCGCGATCCATACCGTTACAAGCTCCGCTCAGAGACCTTCATCGCAACCGAAGGCCTTCATACTGGCGCCTTCATCTACTGCGGGAAGAAGGCTGCCCTCAATGTTGGGAACATTCTCCCTGTGAGTCAACTCCCCGAAGGAACGATCATTTGCAGCGTCGAGGAGAAGGTCGGTGACCGTGGCTCTCTCGCCCGGACATCCGGAACCTACGCTACCGTCATCGGACACTCTCCTGAAGATGACAAGACCCGCATCCGCCTCCCATCTGGTGCAAAAAAGACCGTCTCTGGCCGTTCCCGTGCCACTGTTGGCATTGTCGCTGGTGGTGGAAGGATTGACAAGCCCTTGCTCAAGGCCGGCAGGGCTTACTACAAATTCAAGGCTAAACGATACAAGTTCGCCCGTTCCTTCTCTCGGTCTGTTTTTTTTCTGACGATCGACTTCAATCAGCTGGCCCCGTACTCGTGGTGTTGCCATGAACCCAGTCGACCATCCCCACGGTGGTGGTAACCATCAACATATTGGTAAGGCCTCGACAATTGCCCGTTCCGCCGTCCCCGGTCAGAAAGTTGGTCTCATTGCCGCTCGTCGGGTGCGTGACTTTTCTGGTTGTTCTGTCCGATTCTTTGTTGATCGATACCTTTTCAGACGGGTCTGCTGCGTGGTTCGGTCAAGGTAAAGGAGGTGTAAGATGGAGGCTGAGCTTGTTTCGGTTTGTTATGTCGTTAATACACGTTCTACTGTGCAAAAGTCTGTATGCGAAAACGTCCCTGCGCTACATTCCATGTTAGCCATTCAGAGTGATCCGTTACCACGTGCTTTTTTACCCTGAGATCTTGTGAGCTTGACATCGGTTGCAAACTGAGACTGGCCGCGATTGACTTCGCATCTTTCCTTTAGATATGCATCTCTTCGCCCTCACTTGCGTTTCATGAGCCATCGCCCTCCCGCCAAGAAACCGACAGGGAGCCGCCCTCTAAGGACGGCTTCTGTCGACAGTACAGCTTCCGCAAACTCTCAACAGCCAATCAGTACACTCCCGGGAGAATCACGGAAACTATCGAAGCCCTCCGCTCTAAACTTCGGAGATGTCGAAGAAACCGTGGATGACCCAGAGACTTTCTATGGAAACCGCATTTTCGATTCACCGATAGAGGACGATTTTTCCAAGAACAAGGGCAACAAACCACAATATCTGGACTTCATTTCTCCACGCTCTCAACATCCGGGTGCAAGTGCTGAACTACCATCTCCCTCTCGAGCAAGATGGGACAACGTTCGCCGTCATATCATGCATAGTCCCTCTCCGTCTGTCACCCCGTCCCTGGCACCGTCCCTCCAGTCAATATCGAAGCCTTTCGCTTCCCCATTGCCAGCAGGCGGGCGGCCGGGCACGCCAAAGTCCTCCAGGTTCCCGAGGTTGGGTATGAGGCAGGTGATTGACACCACCCGGGAGATCGTTGTGGACGATATGCGCAAGTTCGCTTTGGAGCTCGAACGTGCGTGCATGCAACTCAGAGCCCCCGACATCATCCATAACAGATCCGCTCGGGAGGGGAGTATTAGCGGGCCTGCTTTGTTACTTTCGTTGCCCCATTCTTCTGGTGTTGCGTCTACCCTCCCATCAACAAACTGGTCGAAACAGTCGGCAGGATCGATCGTTGCACCCCCTCAGCCTTCCGTATTGACTTTACTTCGGACCCTGGAGCAGTACGAGACATCCCTTTTACACCTCCCAAGAACTTTACCACTTGAAGATCAAGTGTTGTCCGCGTTGCTGGTACCTTTCATGCTGCCAGACCCCTCGGAACAAGAGCAAGAATATGCACTCAGAGCGTTTTCACTGATAATCAAGACTTGGCGAACCAATTTACCAGAGGTTCGTCAGACTTCCGTTTTTAGTATGGCTACTTATCGATGCTTCTGGTGCAGGCCGAACTCAATCGTTGTCTATGGTGTTGCTACTCAGCGGCACGATCTTCACAATGCAGGGCCGAGATTATTGGCGCGATGTCTACGCTACTGTTTTCGCGAGATGCAACCTTCCGCACCGAGACTCCCGTCCTCTTACAAACCATTCTCCAAGCCCTCGTTTCACTTCTCCCGGCTCTCTCATCCAGTCCCGGGGAATTGGAATCCGTCAAAGCCCTGATTCTTGAAATCTGGAACGGAGGGAGTGGGTTACTATCGAAAGAGTCCATCGAGAAAGAATTCGGGGCACCGTTCACATCCTCCGACACTGAAAATGATATCAGAGAATCACTTGCGATCGAAAGTGTCTTGAGATGCATAGCTCACGGTTCGCTGAAAACCCGTGCTTGGGTGCTGCACAATCTCGTCGAGGTATTTACGCTCTCATAGTTGACCGCGGCACGCGCTGACAGGCGATACAGGAGCACTGGTCCGCGCCATCTTCGACAGAGACCTTGTCGGCTCTTTCAACGAAAGCACATTCGCGAAAGATTTGCACCTTCGCTCACGCCGCCAATCAGTTGCTGGAAGTCGACGGTTTGGATCACTGTGCTACTATCTTGAACATCGTCGAAACGTTGGTCCTACCCGAAGTCGCAAGGTTCAGGAAGGTCAAAGGGAACGAAACCATGCGTCTTGTTGTCCTTTTAGTGGTTCAGGTTCTGTGTTTGGAGACAGGGGAGGGCAGGCTAACTCGCTGCACCCACCTATTGACCCAATGGGCACGAAATTCATCCCCGTGGAAATTCGAACTGGAGGGTGCTCTCGGCTATCTGGTGAGCGGCGATATCGGTGTTCATCCTCGCTGCCTGACACCTCTTCAGATCGAGAACGACGAGTTACCGAAGATTGCTCGCGTATTTAGTTCCTTGGGGCACCTCCCCGGAGATGTTCAGAAAACTATCATGACCACGTGCTTCCCTAAATTATGTGATGTAAGGTTGTTGCAGTCTACGTACGCCCTCAGTTGCTCATTGTTTCCACAGAAGCTCGCTGCAGAGTCGATCACAACACCGGATCCGTCTATCACGGAGTTGTTGCTTTTAATCGCCAAGCGATATCCTCAGGTTTTCTTCAAGCCGCTGTTCTTGTGCGCCGCATCAAATAAGGAACTCATCATCGCCAACTATCTTCGCGTTCTCATCTCTCTCTCGACCTACTTGCCAAACATTCTGACTTCTAACGCGGAGATGATGTCAGTTGCGCTGATGGGGAACTTGTCAAATACCGGGAGTACCGATGAAACTACCAATCCCACGTGGGAGCAAGCAAGGTTGGGTCATTGCGTCGTTATGGTAGAACTAATCAACCGTCTGAGAATCGTAAGGAAGAGCACGGTAGGTATTTTTGGTCTGACCCTCAAAAAGGAACATTTTAAGTGATCCTACAGGATGCTGCGCCGGAAGGGCTTGTTGCATTCGTTACCTCATTAGAATCCCGTTTAGCTATTCTTTTGGAGGCAAAAGTGCGTTCCAAGGTCACTGAAATATCGATCAGCTTGCTGAACCTTGTCGATAGGAAAGGAGCACACTTGTCCCATTTTCCCAACGCGCACTCTATTGCATACTTTTCCATGAGATGAGACTGATCACGCGCTCGTTGAAACCGTGGGTTGTATACCCCCGCATGTGTGTCCTATATTTATTTTCTCTCGCAGGAGCCCGTGGGTCAGTCAAGTTCTACAGTGGGTTGCACGATGGCACGAAGTGTACGAAGGGAGCCTACCCTTCGAGGAAGAGGTCGAGTTGATGATATCCAAGTTGCTCGCCCTTTATTCCACTACAGAATTGGGTTTCCAACCCAACACTAAGGTAAGGGTTTTCACCGTCCTGTTCCTGGGGTACAAGGCCGACTCGGAATAGCTCAGGAGCACAATGGTTCTCGCTACCTTTTCTATCGTCGAAACACCATCAATGGGCACCGAACCTTCTACTTTGATGTTTGACAGGAAGCAGCTTTTGTGGTCATTTTCAAACCGGTTCGAAACCGTTTCGTATCCACTGTTGGTTCTGGTGTGTGGCCTCCTCTCTACAAAGGATTGTATTACCCTCTGTCCCCTCCTCTGGTCGAATTCCTTGGCGGATTCTGATCCCAAAATCCTCGCCCCTGTGCGTAATCGTGGGTCTCCTGTTATGACTGCGACTGAACTGCCTATAGACATGTTTCCTGGCTATGCAATGCGCAGAGAGATGCGGGAACGAATTCATCGAATACATTACAAATGATATGTCGAGGTATGTTCCGGTTGATCCCGTCACCGTATCGCAACTGAGCTCTACTGGCAGCGACAGTCCGATCTTGAGGCATTCGGCGGTCGATAAGGTGGCCAAGCTGATCAGCTGGAGGTTTCAGATCAGTTCACAAATCGTCATCCTCGACAAAACCTTCAGGCGTCCATTCAAGATGGCTCGACCACCGATATCTTTTGTGCCCATAGACATCGGCTCGTCCCAGTACATTAAGGAGGAAAACGAAGCTACCAAGAACAACAAGAATGCGCTTCCTCTCGAACTGCGCAAGCGGCTGATGGAGATCGGATGGGACGACGAAGAAGGGCCGCTTGACCAGCGGCTAGAGTGGGCTACAACACCAATGTCCCTCATACCCAGCATGGACCTGGCCAAGGTCAATAATGACGATGCCATTTCCGCGGGAATCCAGCGCCTGGCTCTCGAAACCGCGTCGAAAAAGTCAGTCAAACGGGAGGCTTCCCTAAGAAGGAAATCAATGACCGACACAGCGGTCAAACGGCGGCCAATCCTCGCAACATCCCTCCTTTCCGTTTTCCCTCGAATTGTCTCCCTCACGCTCGACCCAGACTTCGTTGTTGCAAACACTGCCCGGAATCTATTGCTAGAGTTAATGCGCGATGACCCTGCTTCACTCTCTCGGCCAGTGCTATCCGCCATGACCGGGAAGGGGGATGAAATGAGCTCTGCTATTTCTACGCTGCGAGAGTTCACTCACATATCTCATCGCCTCCCTCCAGCAACCACGCATTATGTATTTGCTCACCTCACGGGATATCTCAAATTCGCTGCGCGACAAATGGAGAACATCGATGCCTTGCATGGATTTGCTTACACGGTCCCTATCTTGTCCAAGTTGATCTCCCAGGTCAACGGCATGGCGATGAGGGAAGTTCGGAAGGCTAAGCTAGAGGTTTTCCTCGTTCCTAGTTTATCCTTATGGTTCCCACCGACTGCGCCCATCTCCCCGATGTTCCCTCAGTCCCTCGGTGCCAAACGTGGACCGTTCACTATGGTTCCAAAACTCCGCTGGATCACCATGATTCGGACTGCGCAAAACGCCCTATTCCTCTCCATGCTGAAGAAGAACCCGCAAGATGTTCATGCCATTCGGAAGAACCTGGAGGGGTTTTCGTTGCCCGGGGATGACCATAGTGGACCCATCAACCTCCTTGATTTTATCCCAAACAAAGTGGGAAATAAGCGCAGGAGGATAGAGAACCCAGTCATCGATGGCCTTTCGTTGGTCTTATCCCGTAGCTACCTTTTGCTCGTAGCCCAAGTTTTCCGATCGATGTCGCGGCATATGAATGATAGAGAAGAATTCGGGTTCCTTGTGGACGGTATTAATCGAATTCTCCTTGCTCATGGGGACGATCTTGGGATAATAGCTCAAGTGATGATAGGTGAGTGATACCCCAAAATTGCACTTCTGAAGCTGAAACATTTTCTACAGCGTTGATGATCGCTAGCACCCGCTTCCGTCGCCTGTTCATGTCTACTGGTGGATACACGTTATTCATGCCCGCCGTGTTCAAGGCCTATTCTCAATCTCACAAGGGATCCGCAATCAGGCTGGCGATTGAATACGGCATCAACAGATTCTACGCCCAACACGAAGAAGCCTTTGTATTCCAAACCCTCGACGTGCTATCTCTCATAATCTTCCGCAAAGAATGCGCCGACCACCCACAGGTTGCGCAGGACGCCTTTAACCTCTTGTCTACGCTGAGGAACACCGCACCGCAAGGTGCTCCAGACCCAGCGGGGATCCACGACACCAACAAGATACAAGAGTACGAATCTCTATTGGTGAGGAAGGCAGAGGTCGAACCGCACAATTTCTTCGAGAAGATACGGTCCACCAGCGGCGAGGCGATCGAGGTCCCTTTGACAGATGAGCCGGTTGGGAAGGGTTTCAGCGACGACGACATGGCGCGCTTGTTCCTTACGGTCATTGCTCACAACCCGGAAATCCGTCGTGCACAACAGTTCCTCACTATGTTCCGATATTTCGCGCCGCACATATGCGCTGCGAGCAAAGAAGCCAGGGCGGTCGTGACCGAAGGGACAGAGGCTCTCGGATCAATTCTTCTTTCGAAAGTCGGAAGGACGAAGCTACCGGATTCGATACAATCTCGTTCCGAGAAGGAGCTGGACTTGGAGAACTTTGACAGGCCTATGGATTCCGGAGCTGCCGACGCGAACCACCCTAATTCACCCTCTGACCTCCTAGCGATGCGTCTGGAGTACCTGTCTCTGGTAGAAGCTCTCGCTCAGACAGGGGCACACCTGCGTCCGGTCGGGTTCTATCGAGTTTGGGAGTTGGTGAAGATCATTTTCAAGGAAGTTATCGTGGCATCGGACCATATTGCCGGTTTTTTAGTGAAATGGACAGAAGCATCCCTACTCCGCAACTCGATGAAATCTTCAAAGTTCATTCTCACCTTCCTCCAAGAACTCGCTCCGGTCCTGCGCGCCATGTTCCCGACCACAGATCTCTCGCCTGTCCTGGGCACCGTCGCTCGACTCGCCAGGGACCCCCTTCTTTCGAATGACTCCGCCTTCCTGCGCGCCGTGACATCCATTTGCAGTTCCGCCCTCGATGCTTTCAATACAATAATCGACAGTGACGGCACAATCTCGCAAAAGGTGCAAACGAGCATCATAGAATTGCTCAAGGCGTGTGTTGGGGTGGTTGGGGAGGATGTCCTATCCGAGCTTGAAAGGAGGAATCCATCCTACGAGTTCCTATCCGGGGTCGTTTTGCCATTCGTATTGAGCTTGAAGACCTCCCCTCAGGCGATGGCAGAGAATGACCCCGCCCACTCTAAGAATCCCCACACATATCCTCGAGTTTGGGTTCGGGTGCTTGCCTACGCTATTTCAGCGTGTCAGGGAAGCGTCAAAGGACCGCCGAACTTGCAGGGAGAGAAGGAGGCTGAGGAAAATCGAGAGGAGAGGTTGGCGTTGAAGATGGCAGTTGGACTTCAGATCATAAAAGTGGTGACAATCAGAGCGGGCGACGATGTGACTTCTATCCTCCCAGACGTTTGGTGTAGAACCGGAATGTTTCTCAGGGATGCTCTGAAGGGAGGCAGCGCGGCCTTTGCTTTTTCCGTCGGTGACTACTCCCAGCCTGTCTCACCCTTACAATCGCCGTCGGTATCCCCCCGCACGTCAATGACAGCAGATCAGATGGGTGCCCTCCTCTTCCCTCCTTCACGGAAATCAAGCCACATCGTCCGACCGAGAGTCCTGGATTACATGATGTGGTCGCTGTTCGAGGTCCTCTGCATTCACCGTACCCAACTCCTACTAGAGATGCGACCGATGATGCAGGAAAAGGCCAGGATTCTCGAAGACCAGCTCGGGATGGAGAGGCTAGCCTCCAGGCCTCCAACACGCCAGCCCTCTCCTCGTCCCACCTCGGGACTGTTCTCGAAACGCGGCCGACTCTCGAGATATCAAACTATGACGACACCAAATCAATCGCCTAGGGCTCGAGTGACAAGCCTGACCTCGTTCGATCCGGACATATCCAACGTGGCCATACGAGGTCGAGACCCTGGATACCTCTTCTCTTCGTCTTCCAGTACCTCACCGGTGGCTGGACTCCCGCATATAGTTCACCTGGGGCCGGTCAGACACTCCGCGATGTTCAGAAGCTTAGAATCGGAAGGAGGTGGAGCCATTAAACTATCGCAGTCCGTCGTTATCAAGTCGGGACCCCTCACGAAAGCGATATTCAGGAAGATCAGGCTCGTTCAGACATACCTGGGGTACAGCCGTTTGCTTCCGAACCCAGATTCGGTGAGCATCGACGATGACCCCGTGACCGTCTCCGGATGGACGAAAGCACGGATCTTGCAGTTGATTGTCGACGAGACCGAGATGCTGGTGGACGAGTTCAGTAAGAGGGCAAACCTTGGGGAGGACTTTGAGTTTGATGATGTTGGTGACAACACTGTGGTTGTAGACCCAGAAAGTCTTTTCACTTCGACAGCATAGACCACGAATTTGATGACGCGTGCTGTGGTAGAGCACACAGAACGGAGTCGAAAACTTGAAGTATATGTGGAGCGAGTGTAGTGTCGTTATGAGCGAACCAATGAGTTTGACTGGTCTGAGAGGCGAAAATGAAAGGAAAAAAACCACAGCACCCAGGATTCCCGCGTGGTCCCCCACCGTGGTACTAACTAGGCGGCACCCTGGTTAACTTCGCAGATCGGACGGGATGCGGTGCTTTCAAGGTCCTATGGCCGTGGATATCTTTCGTACTCTTCAGTACCCTATGCATCGCATTCCGCAAACCCCACTTTAGGATATCGATTCGTACTTCTCGACCGCGGGCTCTAGTGCCTCGATCTTACTTCCTAGACCACGTCGTAGGGCTTCGGTTATGCGTTTTAGTATGTACGAAAGAAGTTCTCGAATGATCATTCGGGGTGTTAGACGTTACGTGAGACGTAAAATGTAGCATATTCCGAAATAGAGGGGTATCCAGTTGATATACATTTGCATGACCCTGTCTGGAGAGGTTTAGAGGAATTGCAACAAGAAAAGGGCTGCAGCGGTGGCTCCAAGTAAGGGCAGAGGGTTGGTGAATTGGCCACCGGCGGCACCGTTGATTGTGGTCTTGTTCGAAAACTCGATTCCGGGAGTGAGGGCAGTGGTGTTGGGGGCGTAAACATAGGAGGTAACATTAGAGGAAGGCGTGGCGGGGTCATTGCAGGTGATGTTGACCGACTTGATGAGGGTATAGAAGTGGCCAGCGGCGACGTAGTCGGGGTCGTTCCAATTGATCATGCCTCCAGCCCACTGAACAGTCCCTTGAGAAGTTCCTTCGATACCAGCGGGCCACATACTGTTGTACGCGCGTGTATGTCAGTTTTGCCCCAAGCAATGGAATCAGAGGGTGGTTGTACCTGATTTGAATGCGAGCGGGGGTGGTTGGATAAAGAGCGACTCCATTAGAGTTGATGGTATCGGACTTCTTCAAGGTTCGGACTACGTTGCCATCAACCAACCAGGTCAAAGTGTCAGGCTGCCAGTCGATCTAAACGAGAAGCAGATTCAGGGAGATCACCTCAGTTGCTAGAAGGAAATACGGGCTCACGGTGTAGTCGTGGTAGTTGCTGAAGGTGTTGGCAAGATTTCCGTGGGTTCCACCGTTGGTCTGAGCGGCTACCAGAAAGTGTGAATAACCCCTGATTTCGCGGAGTGGCTGGAGGATACACACGAATGAAACCCTGCCAGAAGAAGTTTGACTGGGCTTCGGAAGTCTGGGCACCAGGCCATTCCCAATCGATCTCGTCTTTAATGGAGGACATTGTGATGAAAGCAGTGACCACGCCACCCCATTTACCGGTCTTCACTGGAAATACGACGCGGCTGAGTCCCGATCTCTGTGGAAAGACGAGTGGGGGCGCTTACTGGTTGCAGTTACAGTTCCATAGTGGATGTAGCGAGTGGAGGAGATCCTAGTTCCACCGTTGTCCTGGGTCAACAAGAGGGCGAGTTCCCCTCCACTCGTGTTGGTGTTCAACATGTTACCCTTGTCCAATGTCCAGTCTAACACGGTACAGTCAGTATATGTATATCCGCTCAACGTGATCGACGTACCCCATTCAGTCGCGTTCCCATCGAAGTGAGTGGAGTTGGAGAGAATACGCGAGTTATCGGTGAAGACGTGTCGAGTACTCTTACAGACCGGGTTGGGCAAGCAAGAATCAAGCGAATGAGAGTGAAGTGGGTTACACCCGCCGAGGCAGAACTATGCAACCATCAAAATATCAGATGTACAAACCCAGGAGTGTGCATATATGCGACTGCTCACCTCGTCAGTCCCACAGTAACCAAACTCGCTGCAGCATGGGGCAGAGGTTGGACATAGTGAAGTAGCGTTGCCTGTGATTTTGGCCTTGTTGTGAGTGTCTGCTCGGTTTGTTGCCGTTTAGAGAATTGGACGGACAAGTTACTCCCTGTGCGCTACCCCGGGCCGCCAGCTGAATTAAAGGTATTAAGAGTAAAAGAGAGAGCATTTTCAGATGGTATATCCGTGCAGGCGGAACGGGAGTCTGACAAGATACGGGGGGAGACGAAGTAAAGGTGATTTTTATATAGGTCACCGTTGGGTCACCATGAAAACGAACTGGTCAGGCGACTGTTGCCGATCTTGGTCGGTTCCCAGCTCTGACCAGTTGGAAACTACAGGGATATCCCCCTCCCCCCCCCCTCCCCGAAAAGCAAACGAACAAAAAGCAGAACCGAGGCCATCCAAGAAGAAAGAATAGCACAAAATAAGGGATAACTGGCACGCGACGGTATTTGTCATCGCAAATTACGTGTTGGGCTCAATGTCAAATTATAAACGCGACCACGGACGTGATCACACTTTCACCGCGACTTGACTCCGCGTCGCGTCCCCAGTTCGCCGTCCGTGCATCATCACTCGACTCTGACGAACAGGCGCAGCCATGTCTTCATCCAAGCTAAAACCGTCCCAGTCCAAAGAGAATCTTAAGCAGAAGAGTCTCATGTCCTTCTTCTCCAAGGGCCCGCAGACGCAGACGCCGGCGACCCCAACGGTGAAGCGGCGTCTCCAGGATACATCCTCGGATGCTCCCCCGTCTTCCTCGCCGTTGAACCAGACCCCAAATTTTCGCAAAGCCAGTTATTCCTCTGTTATCAGTGCGACATTCACTGGGTCCTCCGATGGGAAGAGTCACCGCGCGAGAAGCCCTCCTCCCAGTAGTGATGCCGTTGACGTTGATATGCTCTCCGACGAAGAACAACAACCTAAGAAAGTACGTTCGTGTTGTCCTCATTAACTCGCATCGCGTACGATTGGACTTGTTGCAGCGGATCAAACGAAAGAACTCCGTGCGGGACTCCGATGATAGCGATTCAGCTCTCGCAAAAGCGCCGGGCAGAACGAAGAAACGACGTCTCTCGAGACCTCCTTCAGAAGAACCCGGGGAGGATGAAGAAGTTGCTATCGGGAAAAAGGCGTTCACTGAGAAGTTCAAGAAGTTCAAGAAATCTCCACAGAAGAAGGTTCCATGTATGCGCTTTCTCACACTCTTCGATTTTCATGATCGCCGCTGACAACCTACCCAGACAAGAAGCGC
>Ga0307514_10000549_pt1 | contig 72386 bp, 63 predicted proteins | sample 16_EM_MG_FD_203088 | JGI IMG/M metagenome (GOLD analysis project Ga0307514, IMG submission 203088) | Populus trichocarpa ectomycorrhiza microbial communities from riparian zone in the Pacific Northwest, United States - 16_EM | ecosystem: Host-associated > Plants > Roots > Unclassified | place...
AAGAAAACGAGGCATCCCGTCCGCTCTGCCATATCTAAGCTTCAGATCGCCAGGCTAGTACTGCGGTGGGTGACCATGCGGGAATCCCTGGTGTTGTAGATTTTTTTCGTCTTTTGACCTCTAAATACCTTGGCTGGCGAGGGTACAATTCGTTGTTGGGTTGGTTGGTCATGTGATTACGCTCACGACTGTGTATTCTGTTGAAGAATCAACAGACAGCGGAAGATTTTACGTAATGAACGGACTTGAGGCTTGAAGACTATTGATTTATTAAGGTGACCTGCTCTGCCTTTTATCTACAGCTCTTAGCATTGCCAATGCCGCAATGACGATTGAGATGACATCAATCATCGATGTCATTATCGATGTTGCCGTGCTTCTGGCCATATTCTCAGGATGACTGCCGGTTAAAAATAAAAAATAAAAACCAAATATACATCATGATCCATATCTATTTCACTTCGCTATCATTATCCTGGCTGTCCTCCTCTTGATGCTCTGCTGTCCGAGTTGCTCCCTCACCTCCATACGCATCCACTCACTTTGGTATGGCCACTGTCTCGTAGTCGCCATAAGGTATTGCATATCGGATCTGTGTTAAGTCGATAACCATGAAGTTGTCCGCCTCATAGCCTAAGGCTCCCTTCGGGGGAAAGGCGTATAGACTCAAAAAAAAAAAAAAAAAAACCCATGAAGTTGTCCGCCTCATAGCCTAAGGCTCCCTTTGGGGGAAAGGCGTATAGACTAAAAAGAAAAAAGAAGCCATGAAGTTGTGTCCGCAAATCAATCTCGTACTTGTTCGATGGCTTCAATGCAGGTATACGCAGGAATAGTTGGATAAGCCGACATTTTTCTGTAGACATTCGGGCTCGATTTGTATATTCTGGACGGCGAATAAATCTTGCATGGCTCCACAACACCTTGTGTTCCGTTGTTGGCCATCTTCTAACGCTGTATTAATATTCCACTGCGTTTCACAGTAAAAATACTTACATTGAGTAGCTTGTATTGGGAGGTATTGAGCCCACCGAGTGGAGTTGTTTGACTCCACTTTCTAGTGCCCCTGGAACCAGGCGATTTTCTACCACACAAAAATAAATCGGTCTGGGCACGAGAACAGAGCCAGGCCAGTGATTAGGCCGGAACATATACAAATAAACTAAGCAACATATTTCCCATCCTATGCATTAGTGGTACCTTCTGGGGTGAGTTCAGCGTTGGGCTCACATGGCTGGCCATGGTGGGTTCCACCTGAGCTAACAAGAGTGTGTTTAGATACATGTACTATACGGTACTGCGTGACTGCAGGTAGGTACAGTAGGTACATATGTATCCACAACTGCATAAGCAAAACACAAACAACTATATATCGATCAACTAATTATCATGTTACTGAGAACCGGCATAGATACCAGTACATTGTAAGGTTTGTCAGATCACCCACACTTGTATGCAGTTGAACTTGCTGGATGGAACATCTTTCCAGTTTGACACTAACCTAGGTGCATGGCGTGCCGGACTAATTAGACAATACATTCCCAAACAGGAAGTCGACAACATACGACTACAGCAGCTAGGAAAAAAAGAGAAAAAAAAGAAGCCAGTGCTTGGGTTTGAACCAAGGTCTCCCGCACCACATGGGTGCTTGCCCCCACTTAGGGGACTAGGCGTGTTACCACTACACCACGCCGGCTTGTTGAAGGAGGGTTCATAAGCAGGAAACAATCAGTCAATAGCGAAGCACACTTTGCTCCCATTAATACACAAACATACTCAGCATGTGGCAAGCCGACCACGCTGGGTTCGTGGCCCAGAGGTCAAGGTATGGGATGACTTGTTGAAAGCGTGTTGCTCGTTACCATTGGGGAGGAAGACACTACGAGTTGGCGCTGGCAAGCAGGCCAGAAGATGGGGGGTGAGGGGCTGCGACTCGGCGAGACTGGCACCGGGGAGCTCAGGGTAAGTACTGCTGAGAAGGTTCCAGGTGCCCTGTGTAAAATACATCTCCTGTTTAAGCAGGCAAGCCACCTGTTTGGCTCCATAGAAGTCGAGCGACATTAATGTTTTTAGTACAAGAAGTCCCACCAATTGCTGTATAGTCTCAACAGCCCTACAGCACAAGATCCTGGTAATTTTACCATCCACTAGTAATCATAAGTAGTTGCTAGTAAGAGCAAGCATGCTATAGTTAACTTTTCCTTGTATATGTCACACATTGAGTCACACATCCTATCTCAGCCTCATGTACTAGCGAGACTGTAAAAGAAAATGCCAACCCTCTGCCACATAATTTTTTGGAAACCCACAAACTCAACACAACATCGAAATCCACGAATCCCAAGTCTAGAAAGAAGTATCCCAACAAACCAAACGAAATTACCAAGGCGAAGATATCCAATAGCTTCCGGCTGTGGTGCCTATTCTGCTTTCCAATATCTTGCATCCTTTATCCCAAGAGCGCTTGCGCCAGTTTAAGTTTTTGGATCATCGACCCCTCATCACTGACGGGTTCACCCCAAGCCTCCACAAGGGCCTTGCAATTGTGTTGGTCCAGGAAAAACGTTTCTCCCTTCATGAGTGTCTCGGCGGGGCCTCCGCCATCTGCCGCACGTTTGACTTCCAGTGAAAGCCCCTTCAGGCTCTCCCTCTTTGTTCTTCCCGCCCAATTCTTTGGGGGCACAAACAGAAGATCGGTCTCTACTAGGGTGCCTGGAACCGGATTTGGAGCTGACTGAAAGGTACTAATCTGGGTAACATGCTTTCCATGTACTAGAGCAAGGAGTGTCCGGTCATGGTCGAGGTGGACATTCATGAAGTCGCCTTGCCAAGTGGGTATGAGGTGGAGATCCTTGGGTGACTTGCGTGCGTATGGGACCCCCATACCAAAATACGGGTTTGAATACCGCACATAGGTCATGAAGGCTTTTGGGTCTGTGAGATCAACAAAGATTATACCAATCTTATATACCCAGTTCACCCCATCTGGAGGCGACAAGTAGTTGCTTGCCATAGCCGAAATTCGTTCCTCCAAAATCTGGTCAAAGTGGCTGGGCCTAGTGGCTCCGACATCGTCGATGAAGAGCATGTCTTTTGTGGAGTCAAACTGTATTTTCTTCTCAAATGTCGAGCGCAGGTCAAACCAGGTTGGGTGACGATAATAGTCCACGTCGCCCTGCATAGGTAACGTACAGAACATTGTGACCCTTTGCGCTTGAGAGCGGCGCCTCGGGTCAGCGTTCCATCGCTTCAAGACAAGATCGACTTGTGCAATATCATGCACACACCCACGGATCGGCTCTGAGTCTCCACCTGATTCCACAGTGGCATGGGGCCGAATAGAAGCTTGTGATGCTTTACCAACTGGTTGGAGTACATTATGGGCATACCCATAACTGTAGGCTGGCTCTGTCTCTACCTCGGAAATTGTGTCTGACTCATCATCTTCTGGAGTGGAGTCCAACTGGACAGAACCAACCTGTGATGATTCACCTAGCACAATACTAAGTCCAACAATACTCTCAGGTGCGGTATTCTCCCGGCAATTAGATAAGAAGTTGCCATTATTGTCGCTTTTAGGTTCCGGAATGCTCTCGGGATCACTTCCACGACCACTTTCGATGCCACCAATCTGGGTTTGTAAACCGCGCAACTCAAAAGCGGTTTCAGATGCCGTGCAAGCCAGAGAAGCCGGATGACAGTCAATAACACCATTTCCCTCTAGCTGCAAGTGATCCATGCCTCGAAGACTGTTCATCGAGGAGCCAGGGGGCTCAATTATCTGAAATGTGTTAGGTATTTTACTTCGTGATGCGTGAGGGCGGAGCTTAAATTACCTGTTGAAGGTTTATATCTGGGTAAAACAATCCTGCTCGGCCGTTTATAACGAGTGCTCGAGGACCGAAACTATTCGAGTCATGGTCTTGCTGTAAGTTTGGGGTAAGATTCTCAACTGGGATGGGCCCATCTGCTTTTTTGGTCACAATCTCTGGGTAGTGGTATTCGAAGAATATCCCCGTCTGACCATTCACGGTCTCTCTTCGCGCAGTTCTCGAATCATGCAACGGGTCCAGCGGTGAAACTGAGGGGTCCCGAGGTAATTCCGCTATGCCTTGGCCTACAGGCCCCAGATCTAGACCGTAAGGGCTGCTGGAGACGGCATTTGTCCCATGCTCGTGTTCGAGCTCGAATGTAGACATTAGGCGAGAGTGGTTAAAGACCGTTATAAGCTGCAGCTGGTCTATCTATGTAGCTGAATTTCAAGTCTGATACCTGAACCGTACTAATGTTGTCAGCACTCCTGAGCCTCTGAAAACGGATTCGAATTCTAGGGTGTTTGTATCCATCTACGCACCAGGACGGCTTGTGCTTCAGGCAAAGTGAGCAACCACCACCTTCCTCGTGACGACAGTGAGCTGCTGCTCAATCGGTCGGGCCTTCTGTGTGGTGAAGTATTTGTATGATATTATCCAGGGCTGGGATGGAGTCGAGTGGTGAGAGGAGTATTTGTTGTTGATTGCCGATGCCCGCGCATGTTATATAAAGTGTCGGCATCCCGAGCCGAGCCTACAATATCGGTCCCGGCCAAACCAGACTATCTTGACAGAACCGGGCCGGCCCTCTTGTAGTCTGGTTAGACCCTCTTGGCACGTGGTGCGGTATACTTGCGTAGCACTGTACTTCTTACACAGCGTATCCGCAATGTACCTGCTCCTCTATTTTGCCTCGCCTCTCTCCTAACGCCCTAAATTCTCGATAAAGTGCCTTCACCACTGCTCACTTTGAACGTTCGAGCACCTAGCAAACAGCTTGGCAGGGCCTCTCAGAGAGTATATAGTAGATGACAAGGGCACACATCCCGGGTGGAGGCCTGGCTGGATTATCGGCAGTGGCCGGCCGCTATCTACGTACATGTTTTCAATATAGAAAATCCGCTACCAGCTTGCACCATTCCGGGTCCTCCCATACCTCCTGGGCTTGCTATGTAGAGGTAACTGGGGGATGGGTTAGGGAGGGCGGCGGAACAGATGTGGAGCGATGAGAAGTGGTGTGAGCAGCTCTTGGAGTTTATTATGTAAATAGCTTAGATAGTGGAGAGGGTAGGGGCTGGCCCACAGGTTGGAGAGAGGCAACCTGGGGCCACGCGGGAACTGCAGTCCATCGCCATAGTCTACATAGGCTGAATGCGAGTAAGTTGGTATGACATTGAATCATTAGGAGTTGATAACAGCTGTGCTTTAAAGATCATCAGCCGTAGGTAGCTAGCGTAGCCTGTCACTTTACAGAGAGGTGGTGCAGCACATACTTCACCGCGCTCCTCATATTTGATGGAATCCGGGTGGGAACTGCGAATGAGCTGAAATAAAAATACATCTAATTCACCAATTCTGCTACCCTGGTAATGACTACTTCTAAGAATGCCTTTTAAGTCGGGGAGCTGTGCTTGTGAGGCAGTCAGGTTTTGATTTCAGCATTTATCCTCACAACATGTATGAAGAGGTAGTTGTCTAATTTATGTCAAATTCGGTCTGCTTTCTTCAGGGGAACACTCCATAATATTCCGTCCTCTTGTTTTAAAGGCCAGATCATCCGACAGAGGGGACAGTGTTTATGTTTTAGAAGAGCAAGTCCGCCGCTGTTGACGGGAGGGTATTAGTCGGGAGAGGGTCTGAGCCAAAACTACCTAATCCAAAAAGCTACTATGTACTGCCCGGCACTGGCCTCTCACAGAAACCTATTAAATATAATGCCTGCACTGGTAATCTTACACCAAAACTGACGTAAACTACCAGAAATGAACGAACTGATTTGGTATTCCCAACGCGAGGAATTATTGTTTACAAGTTGGGACCTAAGGATAGTTATATGGTTTTGACTGTAATGTCGTGGTTTTCATGCACTCACTGTACACAATTTTGTACGGCAACGCTTTGTACTCATGACTTTGTTCACTTTTGCAGCTTGCCCCAAGGCACCTCTAGGGAGATACCAGAGCCGAAATTGTAGCTACTGAAAGGCTTAAATAGATTATGCAGGTGTTTTTTTGAGCACTTGATGATCTGGGCTGCGGTGAATTTTGACAATTTTATCAAATGGGTAGTTTTGGTGTAAAACGGTGAAGAGAGACTAATGGCGTAGTTACAGCTATACATACATTCTGGATTGGTTAATCTGGGGAAGGTAGAAAACAGAATCTGGTATTTATCTATGCCGTGTGTGGGAAAAATCAAAGCAACAATGGGCCTGATCCAACCTTCTCCGTCCCAGATTCCTTCTTCTTAAGCTTGTTGCGTTTCTTCATCGAGGCAAGAACCTTTTCTCCCTCAGGCTCGAGTCTCACATCAGACTCAAGCACCGCCCTAGATTCCGGCCTTGCCTGAGTCCCAAACATTTGGCTAAAACCGTCGTCGTCTTCCCGTTCCGAGAACCCAAGGCTGTAATCAAACCTTTCCTTTGACAGGCTTGTGGGGCGCCTAACTGACTCTCTGGTTTTAGTCTCGGCGGTAGACTCAGATATAGACTCTTCACGTGCGATTTCCAATATCATCTGTTCATCATCTCGTTCTGCTGAGCCAGTCTCGGTCTCTGCCCTCAATCCACTGAGAGCATCTTGCGTATCCATATGCCCCCCCTCATTGTGGGGGACATGCGTGTGGGGAGCTCTACTTTGCTCTTGTTCTGGACCCTCCCCATTGGCCTCTTCGGTTGGCTGCAATGTAGGGAGTGTAGTTGGCTCATTGTCTTCCTCCTTCTCAATCCCATTGTTTCCCTCACTGCCTTCATCCTCCTCCACTAGCGGCATAAACCCATGTCCTCCTATCCACCCACAGTAGTTTGGCTGCCACTCACAGACAGCTTCCTCTTGTAGCTTGAAAACTGCTTCTCTCCTCCAACTGAGGATTTTATCACGTTCTGCTGGGTCGGGCTTACTCTCCCAGTCCGCTTCCATATCCTGTAGTATTTGGCGAGACTGTTTCAGCAACCGAAGTATATGACTTCGATATATATCATTTTGAAGTCCGAATTTTCGTAACCACTCGTCTATCATTTGATCAGTCTCCTCTTTCGTGTACCACCAAGTATGGCGATTTTTTGTCCCTGGAAAATCGAGATCTAGGCATTCTGGTAGAGGAGGACGAAAGATTAATGGCCTACGTTCTCGAGCCCAAGCATTTGCCTTTGCAAAGAACTCCTCCATTGAAAACCTCGTACCCCCGGACTGGTCTGACACACGTTCAAATTCTCGCTCCCAGATGCATGGGCTCGTAGGATCTTTAGGATCTACCACCAGTGCACCACTAATAATAAAGAGGATAAAGAAAAAAAAACCCCAGCCCTGCACCCGCGCCCCGGTAACGGTTGCATAAGTGAGGAGAATGCAGGCTCCAATCCAAAATGTGAAAAAATATACAGGGGTTATAGCAATGAAGTAGGTTATTGGCTCTTCTACTGCTATTTCAGTGTTGGACAAGCAGGTGAGGACTAAACCGAGAGTGAGAGCAATGAAGAGACAGTCTCGAATGAACCAGGACTCAGTGAGAATGGACATTGTGTTTGAGGTTAAAAAATCTGCGTGAGAAAGGGTGCATTTGCAGTTGAAATCAGATGAGATTGTTTTGTGAAAAGCTACTTAGTACGTATCTGCTTTGTTCTAGAGATATGGTGTAGTGTGTTTCCCTGTTTAGGACTCCCTCCGGTTCCTGGGTCTGGTTGCACGACCCCCGTAGAGGTGCCAATCCTTGGAATACTATTATAAGACCCTATGTGGGGAACCAAATAGAGGCTTTTTTTACTTTTTAAGTCAGTACCCGCGTATAGCGTAGGACCATGCCGAGAAATACTGTAAAGCCATTGATGTGCATGAATATCTGTTCTTGTTGTCTAGCGGTCCAGCCCCTGAACCTCGAGACAAAGCCTGAAATAGCAACACCGGCAGTATCCGGCAAGCCTTCCCCATACACGCGAAGCCTGCACACCTGAAATGGGGACAGAGAGGCATTATGGGGCCTCACCTATATCGCCACGAATCGCGGACCGCTACGACGATGGCTGTGGGTCATAGGGAGATCGGAGGACGACAGATACGAGTGCAGAGTTGTTCATGAAGAATGTGCTAAGGTGCCCACTAGTAGGAGACGGAAGAGGGAGGATGATCGAGGAGGCGAGACGAGACCCGGAATGGTGTCGGGAGTTTGCGAGTTTTCTAAGGCGTTAGTTAGTTTTCCTGTACGTAACGATAAAGGAACAGAGACCGGCCCCGGGGATGGACAACCTACTAGTAGGTGCGGTCTCTCGCCATAGTCTACATAGACTGAATACGAGTAATGAGTCCTCCCCCCCAAAAAGAACCTCGAGACAAGTGAAGCATAGATGCGGGTATATTGGAGTATTTCCTCTGCATTTTAACTTGTGTGTGTGCATACTTTCTAGTTACCTGTTATGGCTATAGTCATCATGTGCTCTGTCTCGCGCTTGTACGGTGAATTGAAACGTGAATTGGAATATATAACGTGCTCTCTTCTCAATATATGACGGCTGAGCTTATTGTGCAAGAATCACTGGCATGGAGTCAAGCTCGAGTAACTCGAGTTACATAGATTCCCTTAGAAAAACTAAGTTAACAAGTGGTGTCCCAGTCGAGGGTATAAACCAGTCCAAGACCGAAAGCACGGTGCAGACAGTGAACATGCAACTAAACGTGGCAAAGAAGTAGAAAACGGGAAAGCTGAGGTCAAGGAAGAAGTTTGCGTGGAGGTTGATGAATATGCTGAAAAGGAGTGCGATTTGAGGGATAGACATCATCTTTGGTTGAGCGCAGATTGACAGATGTGACTTGAGTGTCTACGTGAAAGCTTGAGCGGTAATACTTCGAGATTTAGCTAACTATAAGAAGATTATATAGTTCCCTGTGGGTAGGGCTTTTTTATATGCGTTCTTGATGTGTCGGGGTCATAGAAACAAAAGTAACTGTGTATGGCCCCCAAAATTATGGCCTGGGTAGCTGTAATCATTAACCTATTCATGAATACTGTAAGCCTTCAAAACTAGCACTTCAAATATTTGCTTAACCCATAAAGAAAAGGAAAGGAGGGGCAAGGGAAAGGAAGGACGCCACAAGATTGAGGCTCAAGTTCTTGTATAGTGGTTGTCACATTTTTTTATCTTTTTATTTTTACCCGAGTTAGATGACTGCACGATGTATCTGTGTAAAGCTAACATACAGGGTACCGAGTGTTTCAGCAAACTGGCAACCATATTCAGATTCCTAAGCCACCTCGTGTTCGCAGGCCTTGTCCTTCAGTACCACACGGCAGATTCATAGCTTGTCGCTCAACGCTTGTCAAGCGCCAGTAAGAGGCTAAGAATTTGTTGACGCCCACAACATCCAAAGCGTTAGGATGCCGTGATTTCGGATACCAAGCACGAAACATGGGAAACGGACAACAGAGTCTCAGGCTAGAGAGCCGGTTCAAGTCTATATCCATACATTGGGTTAAGAGCGATAGTTCAGTCATAACGACGAGGCCCGTTTGGTTTCCATCGTCAACAGCGGTGCTCTGTTGGTGTATAATATTTCGTCTCAGTATTTGTAGGAGTGAGTACGCTTCTTTTTTTTTTTTTTTTTTAAGAATCATTAATCGTGTTCAGCCTATCTAGACTATGGTGATGGAGGATCGAGGAGGCGCAGTGCCCTAACTAGCCCAGATGAGCAAACTGCTCGGTATTAGGCAGACCATGCGGTTAGGTGTTGCCAGACACCACCAACTTGTTAATGTATCGCCATCTTCACTTTCCTGAGCCCAGCCTTATCGGTAGCGACTTTTGTGATGCGCGCAGGGTCGTCGTGGTGAACGATTATGAGAACCACAGAGTGAAATTGCTCTTTGGTGGAGGGTGGGATGTGACAAAAGAGTTCGAGTTATAATATGAGTATTGTGAGCTGGCAAACCCGCTCCCTCGGCATGATACACAGGTACAAACAAAAGAGATTTCTCGCACTATAAGTTGACAGGATGGTGGTCTGATTGGCTGTGGGACAACATCGCACCCGTAGAGTAGTCGTTTGAGAGCGAGTTGAGTTTATTCCAAATGAATGGGCTATGCTAAAGATATACTGATAGTTGAGTGGACTCCCTAGTCTTGGAACCGTTTAACTAGGGCGCTTGAATGCCTCTCTTAAGAAGCGCTCCCATTAGTAGATGAAGAGTGCAAAAGATATTCTGGAGAAATCTCTCATCAGCGAAGTGTGGAATCCGATCAAAATTAGAGAATTTGTGGAGCCTATGATCCCTGTGCCCAAGGCATACCACCTGCTTTATGTTATATTACCATTTTTCCACCTCACCTCACCCAAACCTACCTCTGAAGGTCTCAACTAGTCGTAAATCGTCCCCGAATTGTGTATCAGCTAGAACTTGTACTATTCAATAGGACGCCACCGAGTATTAGTGGCCGCCAGACTACATAGCAGAGCCAGACTACATAGCAGAGCCAGTACCACAGGCAGAGAAGCAATAAACAGTATTGTCAAAAGAATCGGCGTCATGACACTAGAATACTGGGGAGGGGTTAGCACCAAGAATGACAAAAATACCATTGCTAATCCGGCCTATTGTCTTGAGGTTCAACTACCCCTGTGAGTGAGCACTGGCTGTTAAAAAAAAAAAAATAACATTCCGGTTTTTCAGGGTTGCTGAGGTGTCTTGCTTGGAGCTCTCGGTGGTATCTTTTATATAAACAGGAATCGTTGTATCCGAGCAGGCTGCCCAAACACACATTGTAATGCCACGTGATGCGGAAACCATCCATGCATGAGTTCCCTCAACTATCCAGGAGACCCAGGCTTTATAATTCTATCAGTATGGAGTACTTGGGTATTTAAAAAAAGTGCGTACTATGCGTCAGTAAAGGCATTGGGGGGTTGCCATGCTTTCAGCCTCCCTAATACCTTATGACAGCCCTAGGGCATACCTTCTTATGGCTCCCCTCCATAAACTTTTCATGTTGAATCTTGGTTCGTTGGTGAAAGGGTCATGTATGTAAAGGCTGCAAAGCTCAGCACATCTGTACTCCAAGTACATAGGTATGTTAGACATAGTGAGTATGAGCTCTCTCAAGCAAAGGAAGCACCAAGCACATGATCCCTCCCAACCCCTGGGCCGCCGGGGAGTATCTATACCCTTCATACTCACCAATATACCCACCTTTGTGTACGAGAAGCCGGCGCCCAGCCAGCCCACTCTTATTCCCATTTCTAAAGGGAAACCATGCTTACAGTCACCCAATGGGCCGGCACGCCACAGGTGACGATGGCGGCAGCTTGCATACGCATGGGCCAATATTAATAACTCCCTGCTGCGGTGCAGCGGGGAATTCTTGAAGGAACAGTGCCTGCAGCCTAATTAAGGGGAAACAATACAGTTTCAACTATAATCGCCAGTGTGCCCGCTAAATTCCAAATTCATCATGCTGTCGACATGCTGTCAAATACCGCATATGAGATGAGGCAGACAACAGCAGTCATGCCACACTTCAACACCTAGTAGCAAGGGAGATTCAAATGAAATGCACGAATAGGAGAAGGGGTAGCAAGTGAATGGTGAATGGCCATCAAGTCTGCAGTACAGCATGGATACTGGCAGAGCGGCTAAACTGGTCATGGGTCAGAATATAGAGTTCCTAGGGCTCTTGGAGTGTGAGGTATGCTTGAGGGAGCGAGCAGGGCCTTGCAGACGTGGAATTTTGTGGTGGGGTCCACAAGTGACCCAGGGCGAGTTACGGGCGAGTTACGGGCTTCCACGGGGCTCCTAAGGTGGCACTGTAAGCTAGCAGTCAGGCATGAGTATATAGATCTATCTACCAACCCACCCACCCTATCGATATCAATTTCACCAGGTCACAGAGCTTCAGTTCTCACTATAAGGCCTAGATACTCCATTTTAGGCTTTGACTTTGAACCCCCCAGAATGCTCCGGCGTAGCAGGAGGCGAGCTATACTACCTCATGGTATGCCCCGCGAACAGCAAACGGATACGGCAATAGCTACGGAGAACGTAATAGCAAATTTAGGACAACCCGCGAGTACGCTGGAACGGTGCACCGCATTTCCACCCAGAGACATAAGTGTGCACCCAATTCAGCAGGGTGAAGGGGTTGAACAGGGAGTTGGGCAGGTGCTAGGGGAGTCACAAATGGGGTCTGGATCCACGTCTGAAGAGCAGGGAACGGATGAAGAGTCGGGTCCTGAAAACTGTGAAGATGCACTGCATACTCCAGTACATGATGCTCCGGAAACGACTCACTGCACAGACCAGGCCCATGGCCCGCAGGCTGTCACCAATAGAGGGACCTCGCCCCGTGCACAGGCGGCTAATCCACGGCAACAAGACGCAGCCACAGATCATACAAACCTAATCCACACAGGCTCCCAGAATCAAACCAACCCTTATCCACCATCACCAGCCCAATGCATGTCTGCCAGCAGTAATAAACCCCCTGTTCCTGCGGAACCTCCATGCGAGCGGAGTCGCCCCCATATCTATACGAAGCAAGATGTAAACGAGGAGGTGGGAACTGGGGCCCAAAAGGTCGGCATCGGTGGGCGGATCTGGGAAGGGCCTGAGGACACAACGCGAGAGGAGCAAGTACGTATACGGGATGATAGCTCGTCAGGTGGCGTTTCCCCAAAAGATCTTCATCTTTCCACTCGAGAGCTCGAGGATGACCTGACCACCCTAAGGCCCGTTATCCCCCTGAATGCGCTACCATCAAACGTGAGGTCAGCAGTGACAAGTTCTTGTTCTCTTGAAACCTCACTAACTTCCACCTCCACGGCCTCTCTGCGACCGGCTGCAGTCGCTCCACGTGCCGCGAGTGTTGACAGATCTGAATATGGTGGGGAGATGCAAACACACCAACACGATTCCTCTTCAAGCTCGAGAGCATTGTCAGAGCCAATAAGTATCCCTAGGGTAGGGAGAGGCCAAGGAGTGGAAATGGGCGCTCCCAACCTGACCAGCTGCCAAATAACCATCCCATGCGCAGTTAGCAGGGTGGCAAGGGGTCGAAAGCGGGGAAACCGGGGCCTAAGGGGTGGAATCTCGAGGAAACCAAGTCAAGAGGCCTGCAAACAAATTACACCCGCGGCGATCGCTGAGCTCATGAGTACCTTATTATCTGGGGAGGGCTCTTCCGCCATAGCATCCGCTGACTACTTTAGCAGGCCACCTTCGCGATTACCAGCGAGGCGATCTGCAACAACTACTCCCAGTGTGAGTGGTAGGGGTATTCCTCGCCGTGAGTCTCTCCATCAAAGCCAACTGCAGCTGGCTCCTAATCAGCCAACCTTCTCAAATCTTCCTGAAATTGTACAGGCGGGCACTAGTGCAAACCCAGCAAGGGGCAAGGGTAAGGGGCTGGAATACTCGGCGAGGGACCCCGAGTCGATGTCCGAACCACCCGCGTCGGTTCCCCAGGGCTCTGCAATAGTGCCGCCCGATGGAACTTCTGGGCACTGGCAGAACCAGGCTCAGACGGAAGCCCTTGCGCATGCGCATCTTGCTATAGTCAATCGTGGCAGCGTTAACCACAACTTCCATGCAGGCTCATCGGTGGGCCCCTTGACAGGAATGCATATTCCGGTCAATCAAAGCTCATCTATGGTTAGCTATAACTCTTACAAGCCATTGCCAGGGCATACATATGTGCCACAAGCGCCACACATAGAAAGCATTGATGGAAGTACAGGTGTGCGAAGCTACCAGACCCTGAATGTAGGTGAGGTTTATAATATTTTGGATGAGAGTCAGAGGCCAAATGTTCATCCAGATTCACGACCGCTTGCTATAAGGACTTCAAATTTTCCGAATCCAGGTCAATTCGATGCTAATGTTCGCCCACCTGTTGGGGTGCCAAGTTCTGCTCCGCATCCGCTGGGTGGAGGAGACAGCCAGAGACGGCATCTGGCCCGTCGGCTCCAAACCCATTGGTTTGGTATCCCAATGTACCAGTATATTGAGGGTTTAGCTACAGCTGATCCCTCTACCGGCGCTGGCAGCTTACCTACTCTCACTAACACTAATGCCGCACCTCTACCTCTGAATGGGCCATGGAATCTAGGCCTGAGTCTGATCCCGGATCCACAGGACTTCGGGCTACCTGCGCAGTTAAGTACTATATCACCAGAGCAGCGCAACATTTGTCCAGTGTGGCCGAACCTCGATTTAGAGCAGACTCAAGGAATGGACAACAAAAAGCTTCCTCATTCTGGGGATCAGTTGCGATCGGCGGTTAACATAGATATAGAGACTCATCGCAAGATCAGACCTGAACAAGTATCCAATAATTTGGCACAATCAGACTGGGCTCTTCCTGCTAACACCCAAACATCAGCAGCTATGCCAATCTATCACACTGCGCAGGATTACTATAGCATGTCGAGGCCAAGTGTGAACACTACTGAGAAGCATCGACGTTGGTCTCCGCTTGATAATCTTCCCTACCCTCCTGAGGGCACGCTGTGGGGTTACTCAAGAACGACGAGCTATGTGCTTCTTGATCTCAGCATCTGGAGTGATCCGTCCTTCGGCCACTGGCGGCGTATGAGTACAGGGGTGCCTGCGTCTGATGATTATACGCTTATCCTCAGAGCGGACTGTGTAGATGAGTGGTCAAGGTATATAATCTCGCCCAGGCCTGGGGCTCGGGGGGCAATGCCACATGTGTGCGCTACTGCTCCCACCCCAACCCCCGCAGCACCCAGCTCAAGAGTAGGAGCCCCAGCTGGACCATCACGCCATTCAAGGCAGAGCAATCATAGTGCTACCCCCGTGCCCTCGCGAAACCTATCAGCCCGAGGCTATGGAAACCTCAACACAGGAGATTCTGGGCCAAGCAATCAAAATCTAAATTCTCACAGACCCAGTACGAGTGTACCGTTTCCTGGAGTGACAAGATTACCCCCTAGCAATTTTCTCAATAATACCTGGGTGGCGAGTGTTCCTGTCACTTTATCTGGTTCAGCCCCCGTTGCTATAATGCATTCTTCAAAGAGCACTGCTGCTAGATTTCCATGGAATCTCGCAGCGGCCACTAGTGGACCCCATGGTGCTTTGACCTCTGGCCCAACCGGTGTTACTCCTAGGGTTAATGATGTGACAATTGCTGCTTCTAGACCTACGGGATTCTCATGGAACCTGGCACCGGCGACAGATGAGGTTACCAGCCCGGATAGCTGGTACCCTCCTTGGGCTGCGGATCAATAAGTACAGCGAAACCCTGCTGGTAGAAAGAACTAATTCTTTGGAGATACCAGCGTTCTTTGATAGTTAATTCTCTGCTTAAGATTTCAGAAATTTAATTGTTTTTTTCAATATTTGATCCTCTTGGAGATTGGCTTAATTGGGTTCACATATAGTTGTAAAAGTTGGCCACAATTGCAGCATTGGCGGGAAATTCAAGGCGTGGTCATGCATGCCTCTTACCACTCCCCTAATACGCCTCCAGATCGCGACTCCTGTGGCAGTGGGTAGAGTATAGTACTATCAAGTAGGAAGTATGCCAGGAAATGGTGCAAGTGAATTCGAATATTAGAGAGGTGTATTGGAATAAGAGGTTGACCAATGGGGATAGGTGGGGGTGCAAACAGGGAAGTTGAGTGTTTTGGTAAATGTATGGGGGAAGCCGAGTAGGGTGTATATACGTGGAGAGGGGTAAGTACAGGGTAACAGACAGAGGTCTGACGAAGCGGTGATCAAGTACATAATAGCCTAGTTGCATAATCCCTCACAGGGAAGTAAGCGGATGCCAATAAGGACTGCTTTTGAGGTGTGCAGCTGACTATGGGGTAAAGGTATATAAACACGCCACCCCGGGCCCCACCCTGTTGCTGAAGGTTTTTTTTTTTAATTCGCAGCACCAATACAATAACTGCAACTTTCGTCTTGACGCAGTATCGGTATCAGGTTCGCTATACTCAAAAGTGTAGAGTGTCAAGCTTACCCAGGTCTGCGGAAGCTTGTTCAGGGTACTGCATTGCTCTCAGAGGGCGAAGAACAGAGTATAATAAACAAACGTCTGTGGCGAGACTGACATACGAGTACTTACCTCTGAATAGGAATAAAAAAATTCTGCTGCACGTGTCTTTTGCCAGCCATCTATAAACGACAAACTGCCCTAGAACAGGATATAATCTCCAAATCCCCTGTACCCCCGTCGGAACTGTCGGTGGGGAATTGGCAAACACCTGGTTGCACAAGACTCACGGTCAATTCTAGTCTCGGCACCAGACCCTCAATTCACAATGTATATGCAGCTACTTGGTAATTTCCGGTATTCACCAATGGTGTACAGTACATTATCTACTGGACTAGTATCATGCTCAACATGCTTAGCTATATATACAAACTACTACCATGGCCCACTCCAGGCCGAATATTCAACATTGCAGCTTCCAGAGCTACTCATTACCAGCCAGTGTCAGTCCCAGCAGACCATAGGTGGATCCGGATCCTACAGCATGACGAATGTAACCCGTGATCCCTCGCTTACCAAGGAGACAGTTCCTGCATCTGCACTTTGCTCAAGGGAATAGTTGAAATATTTGTCGGTGCTATCCGCTTCGGCTGCTTCTTGGAGTTGGGATTAATATCTATCCAAACGCTGGCCATCATTGGTACCTCAGGGTAATCAATAACCATCGGATCGTCCACGATATTATACTGCCCAAATAAGTCCGGGGGTTCTGGCATAAGATTATTTTCAATCGCGTACGAGGTAGGTAGAACTGGCCAATTTCCAGTGAACCAAGAAGTTGGTGCGACCTGGGGATATGCAAAATTAGTTAGGCCTGGGTATGGGTGGAATATGGGAGGGGAAGGTGTGGAGTTTAAGAATCCGAAGGAATTTGGTCCTGGTCGCTCTGGTAAGTATCTTAAATGCGCTGGGCCGGTGGTGGCATAATGGGATGGTGTTTGTAGCTGATAACCTTGCCAGTGGGAAGTCATGTTTTTGCAGATGATTAGCAGACAGACAGTGGGTATTATGGATCGGTAAATTCTCTAGTATAGGGCCACGAGATGTTGAAGAAAAAGTTGCGTCTTGAGTGATGATATCAATACCTGAAAATATAAGGAAGGGACATAATGGGTTGCGGCTTACATACTTTAAGTATCAAAGTACTTGGTATGTATCACCCACCTGGCCATGTATCGATACTTCAAGAATAACAAAGGGTTTTATATTAGCACTAGCAACATGAGTGCGTCCAGCCATCGGCAATACCCCTACCAGTACTTAGACCTTAGGACTCAGCACCCCCTAGTAGTATACAAAGCTTTCACCTCCAGTTTTGGGTTTGCAGTAAAATCCGAATACAGCACTTTATGACTAAGTAAATAGGGTCGTCAATCTTATCCCGCCAGGCCAGGTATACGGCGTGCTTCTGTACACTTTGGGAATCCTTGATACTCACAGTCGACTTGCTGAAGCTTTGAATCAAGAGGAAAGCACTCTCAGAAAGGATTGTGGCCTCCGCGGGACACAACTGTACATGAACAGCTCAAAGGGAGGGTTACGAAGTAACTGAAACTCTCAGTGAAACGGAGGTGGCTTATTGCTGCAAGGGTCAGCCACTGGCTTCAGCACTGTTTTACTAAACGACACCCCCCCCCACCCCCCCCTCCTACACAGCAAGCTCATATCAGAGTGCCACAACCGGTGACGGGAGGTTTTCTGAACAAGCCAAATTCTACATAGTGGTCAAAAGATTGTATTTCAATTTCCTTTTAGCAAAAGCCTCGGCGTGCTACAGGGGATGGAATTGAGGGCACTGTATATATACGGTAGGTACTTCATGAGCTGGCAAACCCAACTACACAGCATAGCATTGGACCAAACCTGTTTGCACTCGCAGCCTTTCCCGGTTCGGGCAACAAAGCCAGAAGCATTCCGCCAGTCACCTACACTACCAATCATCCCCTAAACTCAGCCCTATATCGCTCTAGTAGGGTGCACGCATGTTCTCCGACAACGCAGAGTTGAGAGTAGCGTGATATTGAATACGAGATTGAGGATTGGGGGACAGTAACAGGGCTATTCCCTTCATTACGGGATTTTGCCGCAGTGCAGCTGCAGGTGTACATGTCGTCATACGAAGCGACTACTGTACCATAGAAGTGGTTGCAACATCAATATGAGAAACATCCAAGTTGAGAAAACACTGCATAGAGGGCAATATGTCCCCCGTGCTGGAGGTCCGTATCAGAAATGATCCCCTGGTAATCACTACCAGAGACATGAATCTCGCGCCCGAAATTGAGACGATTGGGGTGTGGCTCTACAGATGGAAAGGCTGGCGAATATCCAGTCGCTGGTTCGGGAGCAAGCAAAGCAAGCCTTAATCCCGTATACATATGCTTTATATAGGGTCAATATATATTCCCTGGGTCTGACTCTCTCCGGTACTATACCCTCACTTTGCTGCTAATAGTTCGAGACTAACTTGGCGAAACGCACAAAAAGATGCCCACCAGGTTACACAAAAAGCAATTCCTGCCAGTCCCAATATGGCAGTGCCTAGCGTTTTCAACCAGTGACAACCATACCGAACTGGTGTTTGTCACAAAGACGTATCATAAAATCGAGATTCCTTGTCTGCCATGATGACTTATGCTACTTACATCCATATTGGCTGCTCCCCCGAATGTGAACAGGGTGCACGGATTTTGGCATCGAAATTATCTACACGCTCCACTGGATCACTATGCTGCTATGCCATTCACCAGCCATAATTGTAGAGAACTTCATTGTGCTATGCATTCTCCTCACCCGAACATTCAGTTTCAAGACAACGGAAGCACAAACAAATTTCATTTAACCCGTGCCTCACCGCTTCCTCACACGTTCAAAACACCTGTAGACAGCATGCTATCTACCCTCCCCAAAACTGGACTGCCCAAATCCCTTCACTTAGCATGGCATCCCCATCAAATCCAGTCCACTACTCTCACCCTTGTATATGAAAGCTAACCTATACTCAGAGCATTCTCCAAGGTGAATCCCCCGGGTGTGTGAGCCTACCACAACCCAGTTAATTCGTCTAATACGTGACTGGGTATACATGAGCCCCACGTTACCACCCACCTGTCAAGTTACTCAAGCCAGCCAAAGCTAGCCGCCTCCCTCCCAGCACCCTCAAACGTGACCGTATGCGATGCGTCAGGTTTGGGGCCTGTGCTCGACGCCATAAATTAGTACCACTGCTCCGTTTACATGTTCATGGCCATGGAGTATGGACGTACCAGTGGTATGAAGCTGCCAGCCCTCAGGAAACTTGTTTGGCTGAATGACATTGACTGTGGTGGGTTCCTTCGCAGGAGTACCTGGCGGCCCAGGGCACCAGTAGATTACAGCTGTTTCAGCAGTCCCACAAACATCGGTAATTTTGGTGCCATTCTTCCATGGACCGCTCTCCCCCCCAGCGGTGACCCCAGGAAGATTAATCCTTTCAAGAGTATCATTGAATGAAAGTTGAATGTCGTTTTTATTGAAGGTTACCTTAGCCATGGGAGCGGTAATTTGGGCCTGGGAAGTTTGGTAAGTGTAAAGCGTAGAGGTATATTGAATAGTCTTGGGAGTGAGGGCGAGACTGGTGAATTGGTGAATTTGACAATAGGATTGGGTAGAGACTTATACTCAGCAGCCCCATTGAACCCCCCAAGGTACATAAATATTTGGACGACGATTAAAAACCATGTTTAGTAACGAGCGGGTGGTGTGGGGGTGGAGCAACGGGACCCCGCTTCTTGGTTGCGGTAATACTGCACATCACTCCGCCAATCTAGTGAGTGTGTGCTTGCAAGCTCTGTAATGAGGCTGCTGAATATCATACGAGGTTCAGCACTGTCGGTGCACACACTGCTCGATTAGCCTGGCGACGCTCGATGCCCGTAGTCTGTGTAAGAATTACAGGCTATAAGTAGGCTGAATTGTGGCGGTTGCACTTAGAGACGAGAGGATTGTGGTTGAGAGGGTAATGTTCGCTATGGCTAAGAATTCTCTTAAAGAATTGACTTGCTATGGAATAAAAGCTCTACTGAAATCAAAACATATACGGAAAAACACAGTTCTTTTATCCCCATGATATTTGCCCTTTTGACCTATTCAGGCGTTCTCAATATTCCCAGTGTGGCTGCCCAGTTGGCCCCTTATGGATGCTTACTCCCGTGACCTAGATAGATTTCTTTGCACCACCCCTGCACAGGTGATGCTCTCTTTTAATGTACAGCTGCTTACATACAGTTAAACCTTGCTATACTGGAACGCGGATCCCTTACGGACGGTCCCAGATGATTTTTTACTTCCTCACCCAAACCCCCTCGTTATACTGGAACTGGGCTGAGGTGGAGATCTATTGATTTTAAAAAATAACTACATACAAATATACTCAGAAGCCAGAAATCCCGAAATTGTTTTTGGATCTTATTAGTAGCTTGATAGTGCTTTAGCCCTTCCAGAACCTGAAGAATCATGTCATAAATCTATCGCTGTGAATAGGGAAAAGAGAGCGTAGAAACTGAAAATGTAGCGGGATCATCAAGCTGGGAAATAGCTTCCGAAGTGGTGGGAATCTTCGGAGGGGTAAGTTCATCATGATTGGGGACCCAAAACTTGATTCAAGCACAGTAGCAGGTTTTTGTAGGCTTTCAGGAATTCAGGCTTGGATAATAGTAGAGACTGGAAGAATGCTGGGATCACAGCTGTAGATAATGGCGTCTTCATTGAATTTCTCCCAGTATGTTCTGCTCTTTCAACGGTGTTGTGGTATACCCCGCGCAACACTGCAAAATTTGCTTTACCAGATCTGACGTGAAGCTGGATGACAGGGGCCAGATTTTGGCTGCCCAGTACCTATATGTACGTAACAAGGTTTAACAGTACAGTACAGTAAGTAGATACCGTACCGTACATGATTGCCTCACCATCCCTGCCTACGATACGAAACAGCGGGATATGTCCCCACCAGACTGGTCTCGGGGGTGGGGAAATTAACTTAATGTGTAATATCATTGCATACGGAGTACCGTACATTACTTAGTAAATGTATCAAAAACCACTACTTATATTCAATCTATCGCCTGTATGCAAATTTTAGTTTCGAATATCTAGCCGTGAAAACTTTGGTTGCCCAAGCCAAGTTACCAACCAACTCGCATCTTCAACAATCACCCATAACAACCTCACCTAATCCTATGAATGGGGTCTCCACGTGCATCACGACTACTTGTTCCACTAGATGAATAGCCATCGAGTCACTATGGGGCTTGTTCTTGCAGATCGCCAGTATGTGCAGTACATCGCTGTGAGTCTCGCCCATGACTACATCACCGTCAGCATCTAAATCCTCTGCCAAGAGATGTACTCCAACTCCCCTGGCCTGAACTGGAGCTTCTGGGGTTGGTTTGGCTGGAGCAGCGAGAGCCATATTAATTTGGGGTTGAGGTAGAGGGATTCTGGGGGGAAATCGTGGCGCAACGATTATGGGATGGACTGGGGGAAGAGCTGGGCGATTGACTGAGGCCAATCTCTGGGTTGCTGCCCTTACCGCTTCTCTTCGTTTCTGGGAATCCCTCTCTCCGAGGGCTTTAGAGCGCTGGGTAAGATATGAACTCATATTGTTTGTGTTGTTGGCTTGGGTGACTTCTACTTAGTGTTGAGTGACTGTGAGGTTTGGGATTGGGATAATTGACAAAATAATGGGGTTTAGCAATATCGCGTAGCAGTCAGGGTTTCTTATATTCTGGAAAGCCACCCGTAGCGTAAAACATACCATCCAACAGAACAAAGGAAAGTAGGTCAATTTTATGGCCATGGATGATTAACCTCACATGTCCAAGCCTTACTTGATTGAATGAGTACGTTTCGTCACTGGTTAGGCGGTGTTGCAGGCAATTGTGTTTTCCACAAATTGGGCCAGTGGTTAATAAATCAGCCTGGGCATGGGATCACTTCAGAAACTTTGGAGGGTGTTATGTCAACTGGACTATAATACTCCCCAAACCTTCGTCAATACAGCCAGGTTGTAGTATCGATAGCGCTTCAGATTTTGCGAATACAATTTATTCCTCTGCACAAAAATTACGGTGACCATATACATAGCGTACGTTATTTCGCTCCTATATAGTTCGCCCTCCTTGTATATAATCTGCTGTATTTACCGGTGGTAAATACATAGGGAAGCTTTTACAACGTCCTGTCCGTGTTCTACCATCGACATACTCGATACCTACCCACGTAGTCTACCTACTACATGTTCGATACCTAAACGTCTAGTCCGTCTCCCAGCGTACTCGACTCCCTCCATCACACACGTACCTGTAAGAAACAAAGCTATGAGGGACGGTATCCTGAGGTTCTATCACCGAAGTTGAGTTTTGTATGCGAGCGAGTGAGAGTCTGGGTACGTCTGGTTGCACGACTCTTGCCCACATCTGTTGCTATACTAGTTTCTTTCAATGGCCTCTCTATCCCGCTACCACCATGTCTGACGCAGCTGCCGCACACTCTTGCCCAACCACCGTAAGCCTGTCTCCATTAAGATCCATAATCCCACCACCTCCACACTGACAACTATGCTATCTGGCACCTAGAGGCACAGATCCATCTCGACAATGTTGACGTATGGAAACTTGTATCTAAAGCCCACCAACGGCCAACCGGAAGCGAAAGAATCGCCAGGCACGCTCGCTCCTCATTCAATAACCAATTGGTATCAGATGAATACAAAGGCATCATTTTTTTTTTAAGTCTATACGCCTTTCTCCCAAAGGGAGCCTTAGGTTATGAGGCGGACAAAGGCACCATTTTTTTAGGAGTCTGTACATCGTTCCCCGCGTCATTGGTACCAACGAATCCTCCGCTTATGCACGGAAAATCAATGTTATCTCCACCATACGTCCGGTTAATCAGGTATTCGGTATGAAGATGAATCCAAATCTTGGAATGAACATACCACCGAATTCGCACTCTCAGATTCAGAGTTCAAAGGCTCTTCCCGCACCCTTCTACAAGGAAGCTGGGTTCCTGTACGATGGTCAACTTGTCTTTATGTGTCGCCCTAGCAGCCACATGACCAAACGATACCCACGCCAAATCATTTGATCACGAGATCATGACCAGTAGGTTCGTTATTTCGAGTTAATCCAGATGAACTCATCCTAGATCAATCAGTTCTCTATTAGAGGGGCCGATTTCGACGCTCCGGATAGTCTCCCCTCTTCATGCTTTCTTCAGTTCACTTCAGTTTAGTATCTGGAATATACTAGCTACACTGGTAATTTTTTTTTAAGGAGTCATTAATCCTACACTGGTAATTCTCTTATCTGAATTTCAACCTGCTTTGGTGATTACTTAGGCACGATCCGCAGGTCTGGAATAGAAGCAGACTTGGACGCCCCCTACCTGACTTGGTCCACTCAGAATCCACTCTTACACCCTCCACCAGCTATAGATAATATCGTGGATAACTTAAGAACCAAGGGCACTCTGTCCTACTCCGACGTACGAAGCAAGATCCTCGACCTCTCACCACCAGCCCACTCTGCTGGCTCTGTTTCATGCCCCATCATCTGATACCAATTGAATGGGTAGCGAGTGTCCCTGTTTCGCCTGGGCACGAGACGTCTCAAGGCAAGACGGGGCCTTGGTCTCGAGACTTTGTAGACCTTGAACACAGAACTTGATGCGTCGTAGGCTTTTAAGCATGTAAATAACACTAACACGTTAAGGCTACCACACTGTCTTAGCTGTTATTTAACAAACTCTGAACAAACTACGAGGAGTTGTGTTGGGCACAGTAGAGTAGTAGGTGTGTATGCTAAAGTGCAGGACTTGTATAAGTGCTAGGGAGTCGAGTGCGTAGATGGTAATACGAACGAGACGGTGTGAAGACTTGCTTGCTTTTTATTTCTACCTATCTAACAGAGGGAAATATACAGGTATATATATGTTCCGGCCCAGTCATCAATGAGCACTTTTGATCAGTAGCCCGGTCCAGTCGAAAAACTCATACTAATTGGACTAGACCGGGCCAGGGGTACTGGACTGGGCGAGTGAAGCTAGACAAGGTCAATGGAGGTTAAGTCCGGAAAATAAGCAGTGCGAACAACGCAACACAGTAGGGCAAGCAATCGCACTCAGTAGGGCAAACAATTAATACGGATATACGAGAATAAAAATATAAATGCCGACAAGTTTCCTGACAGTAAAGAAGGAGCAGATTCTTCAGTGCAGTAGAAGTTCACCACCTATACAAGGAACTCAAACAGAGATTCAGTAAGTATTTTTCCTGGGAAGTGTTCATAGGCCAGAAATTAATACCGTGTTAGAAATGGCCGATAATGCTACGCAGGTTGCTGTAAAGCCATTTACAGCAGAAGTGCGTGCAAATTTTGATCGATTTATTCGCATACAAATCGAGCTCACATGTCTGCAGAAAAACGACGCCTAATGCAACTATTCTTACGCATACCTACTCTACGAACTCCAATGTGCAATACTTTATGGCGCTTGCGAGATAGTGGCCATATTAAAGATCGTCAAGTTGTATCTGAAGATATGGCATTTGATACTATTACGAGAATTCATTGCCTACATGCACATCCAGGGAAGAATAAAACCTTTGATTTTCTTCGAGAAGAGTATTACGGAATTACAAAAGAAGAGATAAGTGTTATATTCTTTCTATAGTTTAATTATTCTAATGCCATTGGGTAGCATGGGTACTAACTAAAATTGCAGAGTTTGTTTATCAAATCGGCCTGGATCAGCTGACTTCCATTAGAACCAATTGAGCGAGTTCAAATGGATCTGATAGATATGCGTCTTGAAAAAGACGATATTTATGAATGGGTTTTGCATATTAAAGATCATTTTTCGAAGTATAGCTTCCTTCGATCTTTAACTGCAAAGGGTGCTAGACAAGTGGCACGAGAGTTGAAATATTGGGTTCAGTGAATGGGTCCACCCACAAATCTTGAACGGACGAGAATTTAAAGGCGCAGTGCTTCATATTCTGCAACGGCGTGGTATCACACTGATTAACAGCAATCCACCACATCCACAAAGTCAAGGTTTAAGTGGTGGAACGAAAGTTAAGAGCACTAATGGCAGAGCATGGAACACGAGAATGGTCTTCACTATTAGTTGAAATATCAATTGCAATGAATAGTAGTGGCCGTGTTAAAGCCAATCGTACCTGCACAATTCACTGCCATTCTCGAGAAACTGGTAATGGAATCTGCTGCAACAAACCAAGCAGAGTGGGTGAGGGTGAAGATGAGGAAGCAAAGGCAACAGATCAAGTGGGGGATAGGGAGGATGATGATAGCGAGGATAGAGAAAACTGATAATAGTGATATTTAGTTAGCTGATAGAAACGAACTCTCCTATGTATTTTTTGTCTGGTCGGTTCAATAAATGAACCGGGCCCGCTGGACTGGCCTGTCCAGTCAATGGGTAGGGCCGGGACCGGTCTAATGATCACTAGACCGCGATAGTGACGAAAAGCACATCATTGGTGACTGGGCCGGAACATATATATAAAATAACGGACTAAATTGAAGTACGTCAGCCCTAATAACTTCAGACAGTAATGCAGTACATGATATGTGAAACATCGCTGAAACGTCAGCTGATATGCAGTAATGTATGAGGTAAGAAAGTAAGAAAGGTATTGAATAATAGCGATGAAACATAATAACACAACGAGAATGTGGTGGATGCATAATTTTCCAACATTATTGGACTATCTTGGTGTAAGGATACAAGCTATGAGTAGGCTGAATTGTGGAGGTTGCGCATAGCGGGAACGAGACTTCTATTGAGAGAAGATTGATAGCTAAGAATACTCGAAAGACTTGACTTGCTAATTCTGAATGCTGAAATAAAAACGAGCGCGAAACCTATCGCGTATATAGTGGATGTTACAAGCTTTTGTCCTATCGCGGCCTAGCTCATATTCCTATCTTGGCTTCACGTGATTTGAGGCGCTGTGGAGATATCCGCATTGCCTCAAGACGTCTCGTCTCGTGCCCAGGCGTAGGTCGTTCCTGTCGATTCTTGCGTTCTTGAGTGGAGCGAGAGGATGAGGCAGCTGCGTCAGACATGATCCCGGAATAGTGATATAGCAACAGATGCGGACAAGAAGCGCGTAGCTGTATAGATAGAGACCCAGGCGTCAAGCTGGGCTCATAACCTAACAAACAGTGTTGAAATATCACACCAAACTTCCTTAAGTCTAACTATCCTTTCATATAAACATTGCTTTAAAAATCCACCATTGTTCATAAGGTTTACTCTCTACTATTACATTTGCCACCTGTCTGTCATTCCACATGGTTTAACCACGTATTCATTGTGGACGCCAGATTGTATAGGTAGTCAACTGAACTGTTGCATTGTAGTGCATTGTAGCCACCATCACAATGCGAGCAACATTTAAAAACCGTAGAAATTGATGGATAAGACTGCAGTCTTAAACACGGTCGGGGTTTTGGTAGGAAAAAAATACGGTCTTATTCATGGATACGGTCTTATATACAGGATGTAAAACTAATCTATGATTTCCTCCTCCAAACTAACTGCAGAATCAGAATCGGAGGCCTCTGAGGCGTTGGAGAGGTCGGATGGGTCGGATGGGTCGGAGGGGTCTGCTGCGTTACAGAGGTCGGTGCTCCTAGGGACCTGATAGTCCAAGCCACGGATATTAACTTGATCATCTTCAGATCCATCAATGGCAACTGTAACTCCACATTTGCGAAGAACGTTGAATAGTTGGTTGTAACTCCTGATGAATCGACTCCTATGCTTCACCAACCCATTGAGTCATTAAAACTCTACGTTCTGATGCAAATTGATAATAAGAGATATATTAGCTACTCATAATTATTTACATGTACTGCTGGGCTTCCACAGCTGAATATCCCCGCAGCATAATTATTTTAGCGCGCGTAGGTAGATAAGAGACTGGGACCGAGAACACCTTACTCGCTATAGCTGAACATAGCGATACCCCACAGCTGAGGTTGCCACCACCGTACTGTCTTATTCACAAATGTCCACCAGTGTCTTATTCGCCGATACGGTCTTGTACACCAATGTCTACGGCTATCCAATAGGTAATGCGCATGCCTGCTTGACTGAATCCTGTACGCCATATGGTCCTGCTCAGGCTGAGGCGCAATGTAGGCTGTTGTCAAAGACCACATATGGTGCTTAACACGATTTCCACATCCTCATAACCTTCCTCAATCCCTAATCCCTAATCACAATCACCACCCCGTGAACATCAACTCTGAATACCCTCAGATTACTTACAAGGCGTGCATGACAACTTTGGCATCCAATTGGGTATCTTATTTTGCAAATACCATACATTGTGGAAGAAGTAAGGGCTAGCAATGTCAAATTTGGCGAAAGGTGAAAGGCTGGCGGAGGTCAAATCCGTGCTTTCAGGCCCTGTGATAGCCATATGTGAGTTTCCTATAATGGTTAGGTCAATTATTGGCTGGAATCAGGAACTGTGCAATAACTGACATTATTATAGGCCTCACAGCATCCATGGGTGGTTTTATTTTTGGTGCAGACATAGGCCAAATCTCTGGGTTTTTAGTCATGCATGTGAGCGAGATTCTGCTTCCATTTAACAACTGGTGACGGTACTAATATCCGTTGTCAGGATTACCTCCGCCGCTTCGCCGATTTACAACCTGACGGTTCATATACCTTCAGCGATGCCCGCGCGGGTACACTGGTCGGAATGTTCAGTATCGGTGCACTTCTTGGGTCCCTCGGATCGGGGCCAATAAGTAACCGCCTTGGAAGAAGAATGGGTATAATTCTTAGTGTCTTGATCTATTTTTTCGGTACAACGGTCCAAATCAGTGCTATAGATAAATTATATCAAATTGTTATTGGACGGTTAATGAATGGATTCGCTGTTGGAATAATGTCTGGTATGTGGGCCAGAAATAATGGATCCATGCTTCATGACTAACGTTCCAATGCAGTGCTGGTGCCTGTGTACATCTCCGAGTCCGTCCCAAAAGAAATTAGAGGAGGCTTGGTCGCACTGTTCCAAGTGTTCGGCACGTTCGGTATAATGGTCTCATATATTATCAACTTTGTCCGTGGTCGTCTGAATTCAGATATATGTTTGAAACAAAGCTAACCCAACTTAACAGGGTACTTCCCATATGAGTAACTCTGCCTCATGGAGAGTACCACTTGGGCTCAACTACGTTTGGGCGTCAATCCTTGGTGGAGGTATGGCATTACTTCCAGAATCTCCGCGGTGGTTACTTGGCCGTAATCGCCGGGAAGATTCATTGAAGTCGTTGCGCTTCATTGCGGGCAAGAAGGATGCCACAGATGGCAAACTCGTTGAGGCACAATATAATGAGATGGTTGAGACCGACGGAAACCTCCCAAAGACAGGTTGGTTCAGCAGCTTCAGTCCCAAGAGAAAGATTGCGTACAGGACTATTCTAGGTTTTGTGCTGCAGATGTTTAACCAATTAACTGGGTAAGTTCTCCTTCCGGGGCTATTCGGAGCCTCTTCTAATGCTCGATTTCTAGTATAAACTATTTCCTCTACTATGGTGCTTCCAACTTCAGGTCCGTCGGCATTTCAAACTCTCTTGTTACCCAGATCATTTTGGGTGCGGTCTGCTTTATCTTCACCATCCCCGGTATATATCTAATCGAGCGTTTCGGTCGTCGAAAACCCCTTCTCGTTGGTGGTATCTGTCAAGCTATCTGGTTGCTCGTTTTCGGCTCCGTTGGAGTTGTGTATGATCCCATGACCAACAAGGCTGTCGGCGCCGTACTTATCATGGCTACATGCCTTTTTATTGCCAGTTTCGCTTCTACTTGGGGTCCTGGTGTCTGGGTTGCAACCGGAGAGATGTTCCCTCTGTGTGTTCGCGCACATTGTGCCTCGTTTGCTACTGCTGGCAACTGGGGATCCAACTTTTTACTGGCCTTCTTTACTCCGTCCATCACCTCCAGTATTGGGTATAGGCTTGGATACGTTTTCGCTGGAACAAATCTGTTGGGTGCCTTTGTTGTGTTCTTCTTCTACTATGAGAGTAGCAGCTTGAGTTTAGAGCAGGTGGATGTGATGTATAATGATCCACATGCTAAGCCTTGGACCTCTGGAAGTACGTATTTACATTTGAGCTTATATACACCACAAGCCGGGAATGCTAACTTTCCCCCTTCTGTAGGCTGGGTCCCACCTGGGCATTCCTCCCGCCACGAGGCTGCTAAACCAAGATCACACGGTGGTATTCCTTCCGGCGGTATTGTTGACGGTGGTAGATGCACTGCTGATCCGGAAAATTCTACCTCGGAAGTGGCGTTGGTGTTATCCACGAAGGAACTGGGAGAATTGTAAAATACCTCGATTACAAGTCCTAGAGTGATATATTTGCAATAGACATTCGCTCTGCAGCTGTACCCTCACTATATTGGGGGCGGTTGAAGGGTACCTAGGTTATTTGGGGGGCAATCATTACCCTGAAATATGTATTTTTTTTTTTTTTTTTTTTTTTTGGTTTAAATGGTTTAGATGGTTTTGGTATATTTTTGCGGTACATTTTCTGGGGAGTGCGGGTAGCATATATATAAAGTACAATGGATTGATTTATAGAGGGAGGGAAATAAAGATGTATAGATTCAAGTGTTGATTCAATGGTAGTTGTAGCCTCTCTAAAGGAAACCCTCTGATAAACTAGGAATTCTAAATCTATCTATATCTTCTTCTGTAGTATGCTGAAGGTACCGTGACAGAATAGGTCGTACAATGCGTAAGACAAAAGCCATGCGAAACCATCAATGAACCTGTGGATCAGCGTCAGACCATCTAGGGATTTGCAAGATAACCTCGTGGAGGGGTTAATACGATGGAGTCAACACATGCGGTGCAATTTTATTTTTTATTCCTCTGGGTGTTTTAGTTTATTCCCGTTCTATCAGACCTATGTTCGATTCCCAGATTCCCAGTAGGTAGCTAGGACAACACGACTCCTTTCCTAAATAAAGGGATAAAATATAGCCAAAGTAGTATCCAGGAATATGCGGGCGTAGAAGCAAAGGCAAAAGCAAAAGTAGTCCCCCTCAAGTTCCCATAATCAAGTCAGGATACTCGCAATTCCCTCTTGGGAGTACCGCAGGCCCTGCACCCCTGTAAACATTCCTCCCGGGGTGAGGAAATTCCACCTGTTCACCCTCAGGAATGTAACAATTATTCAACCCTTCTAGCTGCGCAACTAAAATATCCGGGAAGTCCTCGAGTCCATTCCCATAGCCACTTGATGATGCATCAATCTGTTTGGTGTAGACACCTTCATTACTCTGAACTATCAGTAGGTCTGCTGTATTGCTACACTGCGGAGATACCGAGATTTGTTCTTGTAACGGGTAATCCAGCTCTGGTTCTGGCTCTGGCTCTGGCTCTGGCTTCGTGATAGTCACAGCCGCACAACTCATATACATCTCCCTATTCCCAATCCTATTAAACCATGTCCACGCAAACAACGCCTCCCCTACTTCGGCTTCCTTCGGCACTGTAAAACTTCCCACCGAAAATTCTATTCTCTCATCTGGCGCGCCAGGGGGGCATCCTCCAATGAAGGATTTCACCACTTTCCATCTCTTGCCGTTGTCGTAGCTGAGGCTTACTTGGCAGCTGCCACCGTTATGCCATGCGGTGCCTTCAAGGGTGAAGTTTTGTGTCGAGCCGGCGGGCCAGGAGGCGACTGGGTGTCCGGCGCCATGGGAGGGAGAGGTGTGGTAGTTTTTGCAGGGGAAGAAGGAGGCGTTGAGAAGGGGGTTGGTTAGGGACCAGTCGCGGGTGAGGGAGTAGGGGTTGTGGCGGGAGCCAAATGGGGGTGGAGATTTGAGGGTTATGTGGGCTTGAGATGTGTGTGGTGAGATGCAGAGAAGGAGGAGGATGCTGATAAGTAGGGTTGTTGAACCCATTTTTGCAGAGGGCTCTGGGAAGCCTAGTTTTTTCACCAGTGTTGGGGGGAATCGGATATCAAGTCCGTAAGGCATCCCAGAAGCCTTTATTACTTCTCGAATTCGAAGGCCATGGACTCCCCATGATAGACTATCAAAGTGATCATGAGGCTCCAAGAACCCATGCCTGATCCACAAAATTCCACCAAGTATGAATCCATGACTCCAAACTTCCGCTCATGTATGTATATTGGCGCTTAGTGCACTGCTGATTGAGACCTATGAAGAGGTTAGGCCGATCTATACTGGCCTCGGGATATCTAGATGGCATCAATTTAAGGACGCTTATGTAGAAGCAGATGTATATCAATGTCAAGATGACCCTTGAAAATTTATGTCAGTAGGTAACCAGATTTATGGCACAGCTAGTCGTACCTTGCAATTATCCGCAGCCAGCTCAACATGGGTAGTGAAGCTTCTGATTTAAATAAAACACTCTGTAAAAATTTCATGTACTTTTGTAAGACCCTCATATATCTGTGGGAAAAAGGTGCTAGGAATCCTGCTTGCATATTCATTACGAATAGCATGCCTTTGGCAGCAGGATCAACCACATGATCAGGCTTCAATCCTCCTGCCATGGTGCGCGTGGACAGCTGCTAAGTATGAAGGCCCAGGGTAGATAAACACCCCTTCCTCGTACCCTTTACTCGTTGCTGCCTACAACTTCCCAGAGCTATCGGTATACTAATATGAGCCAAAAGAGTCCCAACCTAAATTCCTCAAAGCAAATACCACATGACAATTTTCCATGGGCCAATATTTGTAGATCCAAAGTAGCCTAGGATGAGGTAGCAAGAGGGTGCACTAAACTCAGTGAGGTAGAAAGTTGAGGGTAACGATGAAGCCGGCGCAATCGCGAGAAGTTAGTTCCTGAAAGCAAACGACGTCATCACTTCCTCACGTGAGTGTTCTCATTTTGCTCTTTATTGTCGTCACCAATGCGTTATCATAGATGCTATCCTTGCTACCAGTATATATCCCTTATTTTTGAGACTCACCCTCATACAAGAATCCCAAACTTTAATCCCAGCAATTGCTAGTCATGTCAATTCGAGCAGTTGTCACCAATACCCTCATCACTCTCCGTTCTTCGTCCAGCACGCTTCGCCCATTTCTCCTGACTCCAATCCAATCCCGCAATCTATCAGACCCCAAGCCCGAACCCCACCGCACAGAAACCACAGGTGCCACAAGCAGCGCCAGCGAAGAGGCAAAAGGCCTCGCCAGCGACCTTGCTGGAAAAATGGATTCTTCAGGCAAGAGTGAGACTGGCACCGGCTCAGAGCATGGCGTTCCTGGTGATACTGGGAACCCGATTTATGATACCGCGGATAAAATTGGAAGTATGCATTCCAAGAGTACAGAGAATCCCAGCATTCTAAGCAGTGGTGGTACGATTGGTAAACAATTCAACCGTAAGCGCTTAAGCCACCCCACTCCTGCTCCAGGTCTTGGTTTCATGTATTCTTATATTGACTTTTTCTAGCCGATGGTAATATCGGCCAAATTGGCGAGAAAATTGGGGGTCCCTTCGCAAAAGACGGTGTTATAGGTAGGCAATTCGACGCTGCTGGGGGCGGCATCGCTGGAACCGTAGAAAAGGCGGTGGATGGGCCAAGCCAAAAGAAACCTGGGGATAATGGTTCAGAGAAGTAATGAGAATAAAGCTTGTCATATATCTGAAAATTAATGTAGTGTTGGTAATAGGCATAGGATATAATCTGAAGTGCAATTGAATCGCTGGATATCAACATGGCATGCCAATAGTTGCCGACAACATATCACACCATGCGTAGGATACCGATGGGTATATGAATCGAACTTGCGCGATGCCGACTGTACATGTAACAAGCCTGCCGCTATTTAGCTAAGAACGAGGATAGCAGTGGTCGCCAGTTTTCTGTTCAGGTCTATGCTGCTTGAATTTCCACGCGTGGGAGAATGGCTGCACCGAGACCGAAGTATTGGAGGCCACATCGCAATAAATCATTTGTCCACCTCCTACCCTGGCCATCGCCAGACTTGGGGAGCAGTTCAGGCAGAACACGCTAAGAACTTCACTAACTAATAAGAATGGAAAAACAATATCCGCTCGATTCTAGTCCTTCGTGATCTCTGGTTCTTGATGCACGACGAAAGACCTCCAGCTGAACAAGAAGACAAGTTGAAAGCCTGGAAACGGGTCCAGGAACATACTCGTGCTATCATGCACCTTACATTCGAGAACGACCAAGCTCATCTTATGTCTCATGCTACTTACTTCAGGCCAGGAAGCTTGGGAAGTTTTCTCCAACACTTATGCTTCTTCTGATGTATCCAATATTATGGAACTGAAGAACGTTTTGGTGCTGCAAAGAAAACTACGGGAATGTCCATAAGCCAGTGGTTTGGTCACATACAAGATTTGGCTTCAAAGTTACGTGCGGTACTACCATCGGAAAGAGTAGCGAATAGAATGTTGAACGGTTTGGGACCTGAATGGGATAACGTCAAATGGACTTTAAAAGTGAGGAGCGGTAGGCTTACGGTGGAACTGGTTACACAACATTTGTTGGCAGCTGAAGCTGAACGAAAAAAAGCTGAGACAGATCGAGGAAGGTATAGTACAACTTCACCATTAAATACAAGTTACCAAGGAACTGGGAGACAAATTCGATGCATGGTCCTACTGCAACAGCAATGCCCGTTACGACTGAGAACCATAACCAACATTTTGGTTCTTTACGTGCTCCTACTCAACACCGAGTTATAGATCTCACTCATACAGTTGATCGGACCCCACATGTCCTTTCTGCAAACAATTGGGTCATAATGAAGACGCTTGCTGGCCAAATATCCAGAATTGAAACCGAAGTGGATGGGAGGCAAGGAAGAATAGATAAGGCGTCGGAAATATAAGACTCGATCAGCGGTCAATACACCTCTAATTGGGATGAACATTACAAGAGACTGAATTAAGCAGATCATCTACATTGATCAAGCTCACTACGGAAAAGCAATGCTATCGAGATACGGAATGTTAGAATGTAACCCGATTTCGATTCCTATGCAACCTGGTGAAAAACCCTTCAAATCAGGAGTGTTTTTTGAGCAAAAGCGAGACAAAATTATACCAAGTCATGGTGGGCTCGATAGGATATATGATGAACTGCACTCGTCCCGACCTGGCCTATTCTTTAGGGAAAGTGGCACAATTTGCCTCTAATCCTACTAAGGAACACTCAAACAGATTTTCCGTTACATTAAAGGCTCATTGAATACAAACTTTGCATTAGCTTAAAGAACCCACAGGGTGACCCCGTACTTGCATTTTTCGATTCTAGCTAGGCAGACAATGTGGAAGACAAAAGACCTACCTTCGGTTATGTGGTCCTCTTCAGGACAACCCCTTTGATCTAGAAATCTAGGAAGTATAAAGCGATTCCCTTATCTACAACAGACGTGGAGTATGTTGCAGCTACTGAAGTCACGAGAGACATATGTATTCAGAACTTGTTTGAGGGTATAGGCATTATCTTACAAAAACCGGTTACCTTATACGGGGACAATTTCAATGCAAATGGTAGCTATAAGATTTCTTCCTTATGACGTTGGCTTAGCCACTATGCTCCTGAATTTTATAACTTTGGCTTTTCCACTGATATACCTGGTCGGCTTTGCCGTATCTTATGCTTGACGTCGGTTTTGCCGCATCTTACCTTGATGATGGCTTTAACAAGAATAGCAATACACAATGCTTACACACGATAGCTCTAGGAAATGGAATAACGATGAATAATAGAACGAGACATACTGAAATTCGGCAACGTTTTGTCACCTCAAACGCTATTGAAGGCTTGATTTCCATCGAAAAAATTCATACGGATGACGAAGTGGCCGATATTTTCACAAAACCTCTACCTAGAGACGCATTTTTAAACACTCAAGGTCCATGGGGCTGGAATTCGATCAACGACAGTGTTTACTATGCGAAGCAAAATTCATCACCAGAAACTGCCTATTTCGACATATACGATCAGATCACTCTGAGATTAATCCCCCGAAGAGAATTAAGACGGCGGACTATGAACTTTGAAGATTTGGGGCAAGTCAATGGACAAGCGGGGGAGGAATAAGCGGGCAATGAAGTTCCAAAGCGAGAGAGGTGTTTTCTACTTTGATGTTTTCTTGTTAATTAGATTGCTCACCTTTCTTTCTTTTTCGTTCTTTTCTTTCTGGTCCTTTTCTTTTTTCAATATACATTTGGGTCGCAGTGTTAGTGGGAGGTAGAAGTACCATATATGGTAATACCGGTAGGGGTAACTCTGCTAGCATGGTTATCATTCGTAAGGATAAACCTTCGGATGACTGGTTCATCACGGCGAGGAAATGGGGAATATCATTCGGACTCTATCATCACGTCACCTAGTCCTTCTATATATATGCTGTACTGCAGCGACTTGTTTGCTGACATAACGCCTGGGCGCTAGTCGGGTTGGACTGTTTCCTGACATAATGTGTCGACACCAAATTGGGAAGTAGCTTGGCGTGACGTTGCTCTGTAATACTTTTGCTTTGCTGGGCTTTACCAGTAAGAACTTTATATTGTTTGGGGCTGCGGAGTACGCTGGATCATAGCTACAGTGACCAGATACAGTATCGTAGCCAGAAATAAACGAAGCATTGTGCTTCAGTACATCGCTAACCCTGGCAGCCAATCTTAAGACGTAAGTATACCTTTACATCCGCACACTCTGCTTATCCTTTCAAAGGCCTCCAAGTCGGGAGATTGTTGATTATCCATTCTGCAACAGCTTTTAACTCCTCTCTCTCAGGCTCGCCTAACCCTTTCCCGCCCGTCTAATCATCCTCTGATCGGTATCTTAGATGGCCTCAGCGACAGAGCATGCTCAGAAATATATCGAATCACATCCAGTCATCCCAGAGGGTACTGGTCAAGACCCTTGGTTGAGTCCCAGCAGGGTTTTTATGTCTTTTTGCGGCCTAAAATTACTACTACAGCCATGTTAAACACGACTGGTCAATCGGTAGAAGATCTCCTCCTAGGCTTTCGGGGCAAAACTCTGCGAGTATCCATACAACCCGACTCCAAGTATGCTTATGTGGCTTTTGGGGTTGCCCAGGACGTAGTAGAATTCATCCAAAGAATGAAAGATCTAGACTCAATATACGAGCTCATCACTCTTGGCGACTGGTATGGCTTCCTACATGACCTTGTGGTTTCCAATGAGCTAACCCACTGAGGATTCTAGGTATTATGGTATGGAGAAATGCCTCCAAGGCAAAACCTCCGATGAGATGTAAATTTCTAATTCGCACAAATAAACATACAACTATGACTAAACCTTTAATTATAGTAGGCACTACATTAGGCAAGGGGAGCAACAGCTTGCCCAGCTAAATGCCAGATTCGAGGAGAGCCCTACTCCAAACTTGGAGACCGAGATACAAGTGGAAGAAGACGAAATTGCCAAACTGAGAGAGGATCTAACGCAGTATTGCTAACCTGATACCTGAATACAGCTGTATGAATCCAGAATACTGCTAATACTGGCCTAGGACTCGTAGTACAATCAAAGAATCCCTTGCGTCTTTAGAAGCTTTTTTGCAGTATCGAAAATGGTCTGAACATGTCAAAGCCTCGTTATTGCAAGGTATAGATGATATTAAACAAAAGAAGCCGCATGCAGTGGATCCCACCCGGGAGTACGGCTTGGTTTACAAAAAAGGTGAACTTATTGGGGGCTCGTACAAGCCAGGGCAGTTAGAGTTACAGTTTGCCCGGCAACTTGATAACACCTACTGGCTCGTGGAGGTAAGTTCTTGTTGTTTTACCTTAATTTTTTCCATATCCTGACTATGATAGCAGCCCCATGGTACAACACATCTCCAATGCACCGTAACTACGATGGAGACACGGCAAGGCAACCAATATGTAGGACCCCACCGCCTGCTGCTCATTCCGAACTCCTATTGACACGTTCTCTCCAGATACACCAGGTCTTCAGAGTACGTATTAACAGATTTTCAAGAAAATTAGTTTCCCATATTGATCATTCCCTAGAATCCGAATCAAATCGGAAATACAACCTCCGTAAGACAGCTATGGGACACGGGAGCAGATCATCCCACCATTCATCGGAGAGATTGGGATGTCATTGACCCAGGGCGTGCACTACCAAGGCAGGCGAGACATTATCTTCTAGCGGATGGATCATCCCGAGCCATGGACACCCTTCGCCTAGAGGCAAGAATAGAGGACCCCATGAACGGAGTAGTATCCCGTAACTGTGGGAATTGAGAGGGCCTTGGTGACATGCTTAAGTGGGATCGAGTTCATGAGACATTCGTATTTGGCTACAAACCCGAATCCTCTCCAGATACACGTTGGGAGACGCAAAACGGAAACAGCTAATAAAATGATTGCGCATCAGACAGATTGAGGATTCAGGGTACTACGGTAGTTCATATCACATTCCATGAGCAAAGGAAACCTTACCCGATCAATGCGACCCTTGCAGCCTAAAATAGACGGGTATTGGGGTTCTTAGGGCTATTGGAGACATCTTAGTGGTAGTTGAGGACGCTCTGGAGGGCGCTGGTACAAGGAATTGACGTGGGAAGCGCAGGGTAGCATAGTGAAAAAGATTTGGTTCATTTAATGCAAATTCTCGAAATTCACAATTTTGCACATATGAATGCCTCTCATTGAGACCCTCCCGTTTTGCACTCTCGCAGACCCCCGCTCCAGTATTGATGTCGCGTGGATATACATGATAGGTAAAGGCCTGCTAGCAGCCACAGGCTCACCTGCCTGCTATTCGGCCTATACGAGGGGTTAGAAGAGGGAGGGGGGGTCTTCAGGGAGGTCATATTGCCAGGGGTATTAGGTTGATTTTGGTGGGGCGTGAGGGTAACCATGTTGTAGAGCGTAGTTATTTCCATAGTGATCTCGTGCCCAGACTCTCTCGGTTTGGCTTGGCGTTGCCTTTTGTGTGCCTCACTTCGAGAATTTCCATAGATCTCAACTTAGCTGGAATGGGCTCTCACCACTGTGCTTGCATGATGATACGGGATTGGCAAAAGCAGCTAGTATATTACTGGCGATCGAATGACCATGCTCGATCGGATCTAGGGTCCCGATGGTACCTATTCTGTGGGTGCTATAAGTACCGCTCAGAATACTTGCCAATTCAACTCAATACAGACAGAAAAATTCACTCACACCTGTATTTGCATGTCGCTACTGTGAGTATCTCACCCAATACGCATCTAAATCACCTCAAATTCAACGCTCGCAACCTCTGTTATAACTCTGGCATCATATCTAATAAATCCGTCTCATTTTCGGGCTGAATTGCTACTTTGAGTTTGTTCCCTCATTGGACACATAGCCCAAACACTGCCTATATTGTGTTCTCGGTCCCAGTCTCTTAATTATGCTTCGGGGAACCTATATTACATACCATATTCTCAATAGCTGTGGTCACGGAAACTACGAGGCTTCGCTTTGAAGCTTTAGAGAATTTGACAGCGCTGAATAACCTTCCAAACTGGGCACTGCATTAATATCACCTAAAATATAGCAGCTCACGTCCGTGTAGGCCTCGGCACTCAGGAACCTTTCTAGGAACCTTTCTTTAATCCTTTTGCATAATGGGGGGTGTGATCGCGGAAATGTGTGTTTCTGTACCATACTGTAACCCTTAATGGCATCTACTAGGTAGGAGATGGCCTCGAATTTATGTGTGAATCAATACAAGAGTACCCAAGTACCTATCTCTGTGCTTGTATAAGACTGTATCGCTATCGCCACCATATATATACACCCATACTGCGAAGATAATTAGGGATGACCCAGCTGGAGAGCACTTGAATTACAATGTATATATACGACACGCAGATGTTGGTGGGCCAACCAATTTCCAACGCAAGATGCAAAGGATAGATATAGTCACAAGGGCTTAGATTTGGAGGCATGTGGCTTCCTTCACCACCCCCTCTCCTAGGAGGTGATACGCCATCCTCAATCTCCAGATCTTAAATCAGATCGCGTGCACGATTCTGCATTTACTTGTAGTGTACTGCCGTTGCTGCGGTTATTATGGGATATATGACACTGGTGCACCATCCACTTGTCTCTTCTGGTCTTGGTCCCGCTCATGCCTCTATACCCGCGAGTTGAACATCGACAAGGCTGACAGGTGAATCTTCTTGTTCAGGAGCTCAGATAACCTCTAGATGCAGTTCCGACTCGCCAACCGAAACTTCACTTTTTACTCCCAGAACACAATCTAAATCGTGACGCCTCCGCACCCACTTAGTCCACTCGGTCATGATGCTGGTGGGCCCAGAACAAAACAAATACTACAAGCTCATAGGAGTGCAAAATTGCCTACAAAATGCCATCCCAAACGACCTCCACCCCGGCGATGCCGCTGCAATTGTTGATGAGTTCGACCTATGGTCACAGCTCCCCGCTATGATGCTTTTAGAGTGTTTTGTGCGCCAGGGAAGCGTATAGTTCTTGGTCTTAAACAGTGCATTCTCAATGACCCGAAAGGCCCTACCTGCAATGGCATTCCAGAGTTACCACTACGGTCTGGTGTTTTTGGTAGTAGGATAGATAAAGTCCCAATTCAGGCCCCGGTGGGCCAACTCTGGGACAGTGGTTGGCTATTGGAGGATATACGAAGGATTTATGACAGCATGATCGATAGATTACCATAGGCCAGGCCAATCTCACTTTCTCGGGTGAGCAATGAGATGAGGGCAGCTGCGCTTCATTCTCGGGTGATGCCCGGAATAAGTTCTAATTTTTGTATTGGAAGTATAGGTTGCAGTGGCTATACTTTAACAAAATCTCTAGGGGAGCGCAAGAAAGGTTCGTGTGGGCCTCTGGCGTACAAGCCTAAACTTTAGAAGAGAATGGAAGCCCTTTCAGCAATTCATATTACCGAAACAACGCCGGCCAACAACTTGTAGTGCCGAGCCATACCATTGACTCAGACTGACAAATTATTTTTCTTCGGGGGGGAGGATCATTACTCGTATTCAGTCTATCTAGTCTATGACGAGAGACCACACCTGCAAGCAGGTTGCCATTCCCGGGGCCTGTCTCTGGCCCCGGCGCTCCCCCCTTCCTCTACCCACAAAAAGAATTAAAGCTAACTAAAACTAGCGTTTCAGGAACCCCCCGGGTCCCGCTTCAATCATGACTGACATTATTCCTTCGTGCATCACTCAACCACCGATAATCGACTACCACTACAGTGTACCCAAGATGATACATTTTGTATCCTCAATAGTAGAATCATTTTCACCGGAAATTAAATCTGGGCTCCAATGTACCGTTCTGTTGATACTGACATTGGTTTTAGTCATTACCCTGAATTCGAAGTCTTGTGATAGGGGTTAGGGTCGTCGAGAGACCATGTTTGGGGATGTTGAGATTACGGTATATCTTAATGGCCTATGGAGCATTGTGGTTTAATTTATGGTTAATATCTCGATATACCAGTAGCACTACCTAGTATAATATCAATTTCACCACTCATGAGTCCCATATTATCATATACAAGTGAGTTGAGGGTCAGGGTAACCAACGGTACGGGAACTAAACCCTCTTTCTGGATCTACTTATACACCAGACTAAACATGTTCCAGTAGACCTCTATAAAGAATGCCAGAACTAGTGAGAATTGGTACTTTTGGTTGGGAGGTGCACCTTAGTCTGATGTTCCCTGTCAGCCACCAGGAAGTACCATTGTGAGCTCTACATATATAAGTACTTACCTACTAGCCCGCAACCCCTAGACACACTCTCCCGAGGTCCTGAGTAAGTAATACCAAGTACTCGTTGGGATTGGGCATGAGAACCTAGCCTGCAAGGTGTCATACATAAAGTAAAACACATGCCATTTTTGCTTTTTTATTATTAAATGGGTTACTAGCTAATAGAGGGGCCTGGGCCGTGGTTCAACTCGCAAAAAAATTCAAATGCCGTGCACCATATCCGTATCAAAAGTGCTTTCCACAGTGCACTTTTCAGTTCGTGCATGTTGGGCCCATGCTCCGCTCCGATACTACATTTATTTGCGAGTAGGCACATACCACCACTAAGAGAAATGTCCATGGCGGAACCTTATCCATCCCGAGGCCATATCATGGCGGTCCTCGCTCCACCACAAGCCCCCTGTCCGGCAGAACTGCCCTGGTCATAACCCTTGAGCCTCGTTTGCCCATTGGTCTGCCGGTGCTTCTGACCATGTCGCCTAAAGTGCTCCTCGCGTGAGACTTCCACCCTTCGGGATGGGGCACTGCATGCAATCATTGAAAGTGGAGCACGGTGCAGCCAAAGATAGATCGAGTATTCAAGCTACTATTAGAGCAGAAACCCTCACTGAGTGCTGTCCAGGAATGGGATAAGAATTGGATATGTAATCATTTTTTACACCAGCCTCACCTCTTATGGTAGAAACAAGCAATGGACTGAATCGGGCTGTAAATGGCATAATCATTAGCACCCCATCTGGGAATTTTGGGCTCCATTTAACGTACATAAATCTCTGATCGTATACTTCTTTGTTCCTCTAACTCACAGACAGTCAGGTGGAAGGGCCCTTCAATCATGACGCCCACCGTTTGCGGAAGCTTTGCAACGTCCAGTTCGATAGCTGAATGAACTCACGATCAGCCTAAGCCATGAAACGCCCCAAATGCCTGAAACAATAGGTCTGTTACAGGAAGACAAAGCGATCAAGCCCCAAGGATCTAGAACTGGAAGTACTCATAAGGCTGCTGGGCTTGCAGTCATCACGATCGGGGGGATCTAGGAACCTGGTAATTGGCACAGTTGTGTCTCAGGAACCCAGAACGTTAACCCACATTTACGAATTATCTGCGAATAGGCCCCTTGCAAAAGATTTCCCACACCTTTTTCAAGGGATTTATATGATATCTAGTATCTAGTTTATGGTTTACAGATATCGTCACTCCACATCACAGGTTCAGTGTATATGTCCCTCCTGGTGGGACTCTAAGAATCTATCCCAGGCAGATATTCACCATAGCTTCCGATATTATGATGCTACCCGATGAAGGTACGTTAATTATACCTCTTTATCAAGGTGTCATAAGGGGCAATCTGATGACACGAACCCTTCTGTATGGAAGACGTAATGTCACCAGCAGTCAAAAATGGTGCAGAGCCCCTCCCTCTTCCCTACTTGAGCCTAGATCACTTGATTGGGCCCTCGGGAACTTGAGTTTCTCAGTCTGAATACATGCGTTTACACAAATTAATCTTGCGTTCCACGACCTGAGGACAGCCAAGCAACCAACCATGGGACTGGGTACCTATTTGACCTGAGGCCTGTACATACCTCCGTTTTCATCGTATGCTTTCAGTAAGGGCCTCTCACCCAATCATTAGTATGAGCAGCTATATAAATGATGGTGTGGACTAGATATCGCACTCAATAGAGTGTACATGTGAAAGTGCGATGAGGATTGAAAAGTTGCGCCCCCCACGCTGTGAATTATGATTTGAAGATCAATATCAATATCTGCTAGCTTACTCCCTACATGTACATCCCAGCCAAACTCAGGAATGAGGAGGTATGTCGTGCATTTGCGTATCAACTAGGCCGAAGCACTACTAGCCTAGATACTCTCCCGGCCACCTAAGCAAATGCGGTCGGAAGTCACACACGCCGAACCCAAGCGGGCACTTGCAGGAAGCAGAGCACATGCGCAAGATGAGAACTTACGGTACCCAAGTTTCTGAAACTGAGAAATTTAGTCAGGTAAGTTACCTACCTACACCAGCAGAATGTGGTTGACTGTGCCCTGCATAGCCATGGCTGTACTCAAGGATCCACTGGAGCTTTCGAGCAGGGAAAACCCTTCATGGATGATGCTTCTGGCACCTAACAAACTGACAGTTACCGTACCACAAAGTCAGGTTTTTAATTGACCACCCCTAGTGATCCCGCCTAGGTACTGCGGTATGGTAAACCACCCCAAGTACCTATATGGATCAAGCCAATTATCAGCAGCAATGCCCCAGCCTCCTAACCCAAATTGTGTGTACTCTACGGATACAGTACCTACCTATGTGCCATTATTCTAACATCCATAAGATATGTACTCGACATAAGTACATAGGTCACGGTACTTCACACAGGGGCAGTTGCGACAATGACAGCGTGACCAGCACCTAAGTAGCTACGTATGATCTGCTACAACTGAAGAGTGGAGCGTAAGCAATTTACCCAGACTGCCTAGCATGCATCAAATATGGGTGCACGGTATAATAGCTGCCATGATCGAATCCGGGACGCATACAATACCCCCTTAAGTACGTATTGTACATACAGTGAGATGCCCTTAATTAGTTTGATCATGGCAAAATGTCGCACGGCCTTAGGCTACTCTAGAACCCGCGATCCACAATATGGATGCGCACTACGGTAGGTATGTACGTTCAGAGAGTACCTACCAGCAATGTCCATGGGGTCTGCTGGTTAAGGATCTAGGATTAAGACAGAGGAAAAGCTTATGCTTGTACTCGCTGTGCAAAGTAGAGGTAGAGTACTCCTGGTGGTGAAATTTATATATTATTAATCTGACCATACCAGCCCAAATACGCTACATATATACCCACGTTCTGTTCTTCGCATGTCAAATCCTCCCCCCGGTCCATGTTACCGATATCAATTACTATGCACCCACCCAGGCCAACCACCACCATTCCAGCTCACCCGCGGAACGGAATCAGTGACCTTTTTACCATAGTTGCCTATCCAGGCTACCGGAGCCAGATTGCATGCAGCTGGTCACATCACCTCGCCCGCCCGTGTGGACGGTACTTTGTAGGCTTGACTTAAGTAATCTCAAACACTCCGCTGCACTATTCCGTGTTCACTGCCAGACAGGTACCAACCATTTTGTCCCCAAAAGATCCAAGGGTGTTGCAGAGATCAAGCTTCATCTTTGCGACAAGCTTGCCCTTCCACCCAAAACCTGCTGGCCTTCGCAATTCGAGCCTCCTCATATGTTTCTTTGTGATAAGTACTCATAGCTTGTCTGACCTCTTGCAATTCCTAAACTTGAGGGCAACCCTTCCCTTCAACATCATCAGCGTGGACCTAGTTTTGTTTCTTGCACGGCAAGCGAGGCCTCCCGCTGGATTGACTTGAGTCCATAAAGCCCTGCCCTTTTAATTCTGTTGGCATACGGTATTTGCAGTGCCCCGACGGTATCGGCCACTACACAATTAGTAGCATACTCATTGCATCACACGACGCAACAGAGTATCACACTGATATCCTCACCGTCTCGGACGGGCTTTCAAAGTTATTATCTTGAACTGTTTCAACTACTTCAGGTTTAGTTGGTACGGGATATTTGTGAAAGATGACAGGTGCGAGGACAACGAACAGCGGCTCCGTATGTGATTCATTCCCAATGAACGCCCTCTGGGTTGTGCCAGTGTTGAATCGTAGGAAAAGCTACCATTGATTCATAACTATATTAACATTTCACGGAGTTATGACAACAGGTTATGCCGGCGCTTGCAAACCTTATGAATCCTGTAGAGCCAGATGTTAACCCACGCTATCCCTATACCCCAGATCACCAGCACAATGCTCAAGCGCAGGTCTACCCACCGCCACAACCGCAGAGTAGCTTAAGCTATAACCACAACCAAGCTTATGGACCGTCATTTTCGTCTCTGGGGTCAAACCAAGAGCAGCCGGGAGCCCCAACATTTCAAAATGCTAGGCCACCAACCTTCTCAGATCCACTACGACCTCACTCCATACAGCTCGCCCCGCTATCGGCTCTCACTGCAACATTGCCTCCGCCCAATGGCATACCAGGTACCTACTCGTCGTATCCTACGGCTTACCAGGCCTCCAGGCCAGGTACGAAGGCTTTCGGGAGTGATTCTCAATTTCAGTCATCAGAAGGATATTCATCAGTTCGAGGGTCGGTGATCGGAGGGCATGGTTTGAGTGAGTATAGCAACCATTATGGTACAATAGCAGCCCCCCTCCATAATCCGAACAACAGTGGATGGAAGGACTCCATAATGAGGTCATCCTCTTCATCGACTACTTCATCATCGAATTCGACCTCCGCATCTCCACAGCCAAGACACTGGGGCCGCCAATTAAATCCTAGAAAAAGTTCGGAGAATGTCAGTGGACGGTCTTATGCCACAGCCCTGGATTATATATTTCCAAATGATGAGGTACGTATCCTTCACAGAGAAAGAGTTACAGACGTTTTCCTAATTCAAGCATTGTAACGCTGATAGAAAGAGCAAGAACGGTACGCCGCCAAGCTGAATACATGTTGAATAACTGCGGTAAGGTATAAATGCTGATAGTTACTCCGTACTAGCTTGGATTTATCACATAAGATTTATTTGCTGTTAATGAGAGGGGCACTTCATTGGGCTCCGATAAATGACCCAAGTAGGGTAAGCTCTATATTCACTCTATCACCGTCGTTTTTGCAATTCTGACGTTACTATCACCCAGATATTGGACATCGGGACAGGGACAGGTAGGGAAATCTTGACCCATCAATGCAGAGTCACGTGGGTATGATTCTGAGGCAAAAGCTGCTCACATTGCATTATCTACTTCAGGTATATGGGTCATTGATATGGCGGAGTAAGTCCCCAATTATCCACACCTCTCAATCGAATCTTATTTGTTTTAACTTTGGGCTGACGGCAAGGTCTCATCTAGGAAGTACCCAAATTCGACGATTATAGGAACTGATATCCTGAACATACAACCAGTAGTAAGTTCACAGGATCCGCGGTCTTATCATGAAGGATAGTCATGCTAAACATTAGTCTTTTTAGCGGTAAGACCTCGGATCAACTCATATATGCATTTTAGTATTACAGGTGGGTTGTGTAGGGTAATTTTGACTAATGTAGATCATTCAATGCTTCCTCAGAACTCCAAGAAATGTGTTTTTCGAAATCTTAAATTGCGAATCAGCATGGCCATGGACAGAGAAGTTTGATTACATCCATACACGTTGCCTAGCTGGATGTGTTGAAAACTGGCCGAAGCTTTATGCCCAAGCCTTTCAGTAAGCTTCCAAGATTACCCAATTCTCGTATCCCCCACTAGCATATTATAGCAGGGAAAAACTAATCTCACCGCTTTACAGTAACTTGAAGCCAGGCGGGTGGATTGAGCTTCAAGAGTATAGTACGCAAGTGCGCCATCCTGATCCTAATGTCTCCCCTCGGAGTAGCGGCTCAGTTATCGCCAAATGGGAAGCCCTTTTCAACGAAGCATCAATGATGTCTGGTCGCCCTCCTGGGAGTGTTGTTACAGAAAGTATCCAGCGTGAATTGCTCAAGGCTGGTTTTGTAGATGTGCGCCAAGAGGTGCTGATGTTGCCGCTTGGAATGTGGCATCCGCAGAGGGAAATGAAGGAGCTAGGCAGCTATGCGCTGTTAAACATGTTGGACGGCGTTGAAGGGTTCACGTTAAGACTATTTACCAAATATCTTGGGTGGAAGGAACAACAATGCACACGCCTCATCGAGGATGTCCGGAATGAGTTCAAGAAGGGGGTAACGTTATACACGGCACAGTAAGCGGCCCCCGCCAATGCCATTACTACCCTTACCCACCAAAATTTTTAAGGTTATCTGCTCACCGGCATCTAAATGCGATAGGTACGTTGTTTGGGGCCGGAAGCCGGCTGTCGGTGAAATTGTCAGCAACGGGCAAGGAAGCCGAAGTCCCCCTGTGGTGAAGGCCCCATATCCTACAAATGGCCAATACTACTACTAATAAGCCTGAGTGGCTCCTGTGGTATGAACCCCCACTTTCAACCTGACAAAATGCTAAAAACTGGCCCTTTGTAGTACATACTCGCATTAATGCACTACAAATTATTCTGTACCTTAACACCATAAATAACGACTGTATATGACTGCAAAAGAAAGAGTGGAATTGAATCTCAAGAAAAATGCGGGCTGAAGGATACTGGAACGTCATCGACTTGCTCGTTGGAGGTAATAGATCTGGGTGATATCATAGCACTCTTCTCTAATCATAGATACTTCGACGAACGAAAGGGGCTTGCAGAATAGAACGAGTCGATGGTTGCTTTTGATTAGCTTCTATCCATTTTAGGTGGTTTTGTCTGATCTAAAACTTGGATCACATGGTTTACTGTGGTTATTTGATAACGCGTCTCAGATATATTCTTTACCGTAAAAAAGTTCCATTACCACCATCTTTATCATTCTCTTTAGTTTTACTGTGCCGACTGCCGTTTGCTTTCAAGTGTTACATGTACCGCCCAGGCAGCTCTCGGTCCCTCATTTTCTTTATACATACCCCCTCCACCTCTACAGCCATCAAATATATACAGTATTTGTTGTCCATCTTTGACTGATCGACATTAGTCGATCCCACCTTTCAATTTCCTGTTTAGCCTTGAGCTAAGGCAACTATGAAGCGGTGCCCTCGTTCTTCGTCTTTGTATATGTACTTTGTGTCTCCACAGATGCACGGGTAGATGGGGGCTACAGTACCAGAGCTCCGGGAGAAGTATTAGCCTTGGGAGGGAGGGACGTTGCAACCAGAAAAAAGAAAGGTTTGCGAATTGCGAAGGGAAGAGGGAGGTTTTGCGAACTGCGAAGCAAAATGTAAAACTATTGGGTTTGGCTTGGCTATAAATACCTACTTACCTACCTATCCACTTCTCTCATGTACCTACCATCAGTTCCTTCTATTATTCCTCAAGCTTTTATCTGCTAAAGTGTTCCGTGTACCTACCTACCTGCTGTTGGTAATGGGTTTGCTAAATGGAAAATGAACAATCATGTCTCATTTCTAATGCCAGACTTAATATTCGTAACCCCACCCCCAATCCTATATTTGGCTGGTGCCATCAGCCATAAGCCCTCTGATAACCATCTATCCATACTCCGTACCGGCAGTTTTAGGACTAAAAATCTGCCACACCCCTGGTACTTCCTGATATTTGCCACCCGTTGAAATTTTTTTTCTTTTTTTTTTCTGATTTAATTTAGTGTAGATGTACAGGCTGTAATAGTCACTCTAAACTTCGCAGGCTCAATCAATCAATACAAGGTAGTTCCCAGTTGTCTGAAATTTTTTTTTTGTCTAGAAATGGCCATGTGTAGTTGATGTTCTGCAAATGAGCAGCTTTGCGAATACGAATAACCTGGCACTGTATATATATATATATATCCAGCGTCCTAATGATTGATTGATTATATCCGACCCCCATGTAATTGAAATAACCCAGGTACGTACGTACATACATGAAAAATATATGGTACTTAAATATATATATACATTTGCGGGTCCCAAACACCACATACAATTTGAGATGGAACCCCAGACTCTATAATTTTGAAACTTGCTCTAGAAAAAACCATCATCCCAGCTAGCTATCTTGCCGACCCTATTCCCCGGAGTTCTCGATCTCTTGCTAGTTCCCGCTCGCTTGAAGGCGGCAGTGGGGGTAAACTCTTTTCCGACCAACCTCGGTGTTGCTGCGGTGGTCTTGATATTGATAATGGTGGTATTGGGGCGACAAGGGCTCGGCTTGAGGCTTGTACTGTGGTTCTGTCGTTTTCCCGGTTTCTTTGAATGACGCCTTCCTCCTTCTTGGGCCCTTCCGTTCTATCTCCGCCTTGTTTCCCCTGCTGCTGGCACCACCTCAGTTGATGCTCTTCAGTCGACTTTACCTGCTCCTCGACCTGCCTTTGCTGACCGCTTCCTTGATGTGGTAGTTGTGCACCTGGAGCTACATGCCCCTGACCCCTTCCACTGCTATTGCTACCCTCTCTGTTTCTACTCCTGCTCCTACTCCGACTTCGGCCTCTACCTGTGATGGCATGTATGTCGATTCCTTCACCTCCGGATCCTTGAACGAACGAGGCAATCCGCGCAGCTACGACAGTATAAGGGTCTGGGGTATAGCTCATTCTCTGGTGCTGCAATATTTCATCCTGCTGTGGAAGCACTGGAGCTATCTCACTCCTTGTCTCTGTGCATCGTGACGCCAAGTCTCCAGCTGAAGCCGGTGATGACTGGTCACTTTTGCTCAGCAGCACACTGTCTCGCAAACTATGGTGGGTTCGCGTACGGCGGGCACTATCGAAGAGAACTCGCATCCCGGGAATGCATAATGCGGTCCCACCCAACACCATCTCCAGCACAGCAAACACCTTCTCGTTCAGGCCTAGTGCTTCCCCGTATGTGGAGCCGGCTGCTTTTCCAAAGAGAATACTGCCTATGATGAGATCCCCTATGTGGGGCTTGGTGGAGGTCGTCTTCAAGAGTATAAAGACGGTGCGGGCACTAGAGGCGCCGGTTGTAAGTGTAATTAGGGACAGCATGAATATTCCACCATAAAGGAAAATTGGGGGTTGGGGACGGTGCGGGTGGGGTTGGTGGGGTGACCGAGATATCGATAGGAGAATCACGGTGAGGATGATTGCTAGATTTATATGGTGAGCCTACTTCCGGAGATGGGGTGGTTCAAGTATCTTACAAAGTAGGTACGTCCCGAGGCTCCCTACAGCAACAACAATGACCTCATTTTGCGCCTCCACAATCTCCTCCCTGAGTCCATAGGGAGTGATATCCCGCACCTCATTCCTCGACAGCGCCATTCCAATCACAATACACTCATAGATGAGTATCCCCAGAAAAGTGATGACTGTCCCACACCCTAAAGAGTACAGGGCGGCCTTCGCCATGCTTATTCTTGTCTTCGTTTCAGCATCCATTGGCCTCTCTCTTTCGGTATTTATACCATTACCATCAGTTGCATTAAAATTTCCCATCTCTGCCTCTGCCATCGACCTATTACCCCATAAACCCAACCCCTTTCCCACCTGCCATCCCACAGTAACCAGTCCGCCTTTCAAGATCCATACTATCACCACATACGCTAACTCCACCGCCAGTCCCAACCTTTGGAGATACCTCCTAAGCCTTCCTATTTCATCACCACCAACTAGCTCGTTTCCTACTTCGTTTTCTGCCCCACCATATTTAATTGCTATTGCACGCCGTTTATTTGCAAGATCATACCCCCATATTATAGCAAGAGTGGCAGCGACACAGTATAGCAGTGTTAGAATGTGCAGAGTAAAAATGATAGTTGTGAGCACAGCTTTGCTAGTAATGAGTCGGTTTTGGGGTGGATGTGAGTGGTCAGAATGGCGGGAACGATGTTGTTCCTTCCGCCGGTTGTGGATCCGAATTGCATAGAAACGGAGGGAGATTGTGGTTGTGAGGGCGGCAAAGAGGGCCCAGATTATTGTTACGGCGATTGTGGGTGTGAGAATGCTCATGCTAACTTTTGGATTTTCATATACGTTAGTGAGGTGATGTCTTTCGAGCTGTTTTTTCTCGTTGATGAATTAATCTTTAAAATCAATATCATCTAGCTTGGGAGTGGATTGGATTCACCAATGCTGAATTCGGTATCCCTTTGGGGATCACAGTTGGTGCTTGGATATATGTAGCTATTCCAAGATGCAGATCCCCTGTACTTGCTCGTTTTGGCACTGCGTGTCTGCAGCGAGACAAGAATAACCCACCTCCCGAGGCTGACTCTGTTCAATAGATTTCGGAGTCATGTATCACCAGATCTCCGAGTGAATGCAGGTACGGTGTAACTCAGTCTCGTTTGGTGTAACTATCAAGCCCAGCCTGGAGACTGCCTCGATCAAAGTGCCTCGTCAAATCCTTAGCTGAATCCGTCCAGGCGACCTCACCTTCAGCTACCTACAGTCTCTCAGTGAATGTGCCCTGTAGGATATATAGTAATACACTGTCTAGCGGTCGTTGTGAATATCTGTCTAATGCGAGCAGACCGTAGCCCTGAACCCACGCTCTTGTGCGCAGACCGTTTCCTTTCTCAACCGATTAGGTGGTGCACGTCCAATGAGAGTGTAAGTTGCAGTCTCACGGACACGGAAAGAGGAATGATCACTCTTCGCTGCGTTGGATCCACATGCTGATCTGACATGCAACGCCTTATCCAACCACAGATGTTTTGTGTGGCTGACTTTGCCTCCTCGTGACCAGGGGGAATAGCGATTGGGCAGTTACCTATTGTAAGCCTGGTTCAATACTGGGGTGAGGTGGGGCCATGCCCTGTACATCTGGCACAGCCCTGTGAGTGCGGGAGGGGGGTAGAGTATGAACCGCGTAAGTTTATGGGCTGAGCTTAGCCTAAATGGGGCTTAGCCTGGATAGAGCTTAGGTACTTAGCCTAGGCACCTGGATGGAGCTTAGCCTAGATGGAACTTAGCCTAGATGGAATTGTAAGTCTTGCTCTCGGGATATTTGAGTGATGCATCCCAATATCTAATTTCTGATTTTAACACCAGAGTCTAGCTGGGCGTGCATCGGTCCAGAATGAGTTTCTTGGCTCATCTACATGCCCTAATGATAATGTAAGAATATAAGAAAAATATGATATGGGGGGCCACAAATATATAGTGGCTGCTGTCATGCATATACATCTCATCTAAAAGATGAATGCACCTTACGGACAGAACCTCTAGGCGAGGTGAGTTAACAAGGTACCTGAGAACGGTGGAGGGTGTTATGCCAACCAGCCTAGGGTTTCCAGTGCAGTATGTATCTATGTAGAATGAATGTTGTGGTATACATGGAAGGCAGATGTGGTGCCAGGTGGCGAGTTTACGAGGGTAAAGTGGAAGAGGGCCCGAGGAGGACAAGATAGTAGCTATGAGGGAGAGGAGGGGATGAGTTGCGTTAGACGCTTAGGAGATGCGGGCACCAGCCTCTCGTAAAAAGATGCTTCTTTGATATTCACTCTGCTTCCTCTGCTCGCTTCTGCTCATAATACTGTAGAGTATACTCTAGGTTCTCGGCCCCTTGTTTTCCTTGGGACTGGGTAGCTATATATAGCCCACTTCGGTTTTTCTAACCCGACAACTAAATTTTGGCTTGTGGGCGATAAATTTATTCTTTATTTTTAAATTAGTATGCAGATGAATACGAGCCACGCGGAAGCCCGCCGACGCCACGCAGTACATGTCATCCACTTGTCCCCATTTCCTACCACTCCCCCTGGTCCTCCTATGAGAGCGATAGAATTTGGTTGCCAGAGGAAGACTCGCCAGTGGAGGGGTACCGTCTGGTTACGACTGGGAGTGCGGGTGCGTGCAGGCCGGGTAAGCTGTCATTGAACTGCTAGAGAGTGACACTACTTAAGTATGTAGAACTACCTACCTGTATCCCCAGTGGCCTTGCGGTTGGGGTGTGGGGGCCGGAAATACCTTTCCCATTGGCTTGGGGAAAACCAATCCAGTATCGGATTATTGACAAGTGGCGATCTCGAGTGGCCGGGATATAGTCTTAGGTAAGGTGAACTTGTTTTGCTTTACAGGCTTCAGAATAGTGATTGCAGTGAATATAGTGTTCACTGTATTTTCTTAGGCCTATAGGTCTGTGAGGTGCCCTTTCATTACCCTGAGCTTCAACTTCCCCCCCTCCTCGGCTGCAATACACTCGCATATCCACCGCACATGCATAGGAGGTACTAATCACGCGTGTGTCGATCAGCGCCCAAAAATGGGGCAATTGTTTAGGATATAAGCGCAGAGCTTTCGCACGTATTAGTTCAGGTTGTTTTTGCGCTTGTAAATTTCTGACTGGATTTGTTCTCGTGCCCAGACCGATTTATTTTTATGTGGGTGCTTAAATCACTAGATTTGAGATCAACACATGCAATCAGTGCCTAGGTATGCTCACAAGCTAACTGTGCATAATTAAGACATCATTTGACACCATATCCTATTCCTAATCTCAACTGTGATTGATACTCATTTTGACGGAACAATACATGGTTCGTACTTGGGACTATGTATGTACATACGTACATAGTCTGGTTGGCAACTACGGAGTATGTGCTTCCAAGTGACCTCACTCATGTTACCATTCACAACACCCAGACAACCTATGGCTCCCTTCAAGAGAAAGACGTATAGACAAAAAAAAAATTAGGTTGAACATCCCCTTAAACATCCCCCCTTGAACACCCTCGCTTGAACCTCCGGTACTAAAATCCAGTTTGCCACAAGCACTCCTTCCAAATACAAGTAAACAATCAAACATAGCTCGAACGGAGGGTATACAGAATGCCAGTGATTGAATCCCCATGTGCAACCCTAACGGCCACGCACCCTTCCCTGCACTACAGCGATAGTATTCATAAGATCATCAATTCGCTCCTCAAGCATTGCATTCCGCCTCTTCAGGAACTCCACATCCAGTTTCAAGATCTCAATACATAGACGGTCTTGCCTTCCTTCTCCTTGATTGATTTCGGGAGTGTCGGCTCGTGTTCCACTGGTTTGTGTTCCACATGTTTGTGTTCCACTGGTTCGTGTTACCTTGGTCTGTGTTGCCTTGGTCTGTGTTGCATTGACTGCTGCATTGACTTCTGGTGCGCTGACGCCTGAATCAACAGGGTAAAGAGACAAACATGGTCTTGAGGATAATTTGGGCGAGGTTTTGGGATGGAGGACTTCATCACCCTGCAGCAAGTTAGCAGATTATCGACAGCAATGGGCTTTAAGACACGCACGGATTGAGTCGAATTAGGGTAGCTAGATAGAATTTCCGTGGGTGGCATGTCACTATCGGAGCTGATGCCGTCGAGTCCGGCGAAGTCGGGTACGGGGGAGCTGCCTACATATTTTTGTTTTTGTATCGCTGTGTGCCCAGTTGCAGTAAGACTCCCACCCTGAACGCTCCCAGCAACAAAGTTCCCCACTTGTACTATCGTATCCTGCTTTTTTTGCTGTTTGTGGTTGAGGCGCTCTAGCCTCCGTTTTTCCTAAATGTACATCGGTTCAGCCACCCCCAAGCGGAGCGCATTTGGGCCAAAGCCTCATTTCTTGCGGCCGGTGGAGAACCAGTTCAAGTCAAACCCTACTTGGATACTTTGCCCCAGCGATAGTTGCATCCGGGGATTCACTATAAATGAGCCTTCGAGGTCTTGTCAGTGTTTTCACTATGCCAATCCGGCGGGGTGTTAACCCGGAGATCGGGATAGCTAAACAAAGGCGTTTCACCCAGTGGTTAACCATGCGAATCCAGCGGGGTGTTAACCCGGAGATTGGGATAGCTAAACAAAGGCACTCCACCTGGTGGCCAACTATGTGAATCCAGCGGGGTGTTAACCCGGAGATTGTGATAGCTAATTCACCAAGTGGTTTACTATACCAACCCAGCGGGGTGTTAACCCGGAGATTGGAATAGCTAAACAAACGCGTTTCACCCGGCGGCCAACTATACTAATCTGGCGGGGTGTTAACCCGGAGATTAGGATAGTTCAAAGCAGGCGGGATAGTCTCGGGGTCACCTATAGCTCATCCAGCGAAGCCCTTTGTCGGTAGGATCCAAGCAGCCCGCCGAGGAGCCCATGAAGAGCCAGCAAGGGAGGAAGCACAATTCTTGATCTGACTGAACTCTTTCAAGATGAAGTGTGTATGGGTGTACTCACCTCGAGTAGAAGCTCCCGAGCACGATCTGCCTGTTGTTTTGCTCCTCCCATTTTCATCTCGTGAAGAGCCATCCGGTAGGCATTCCCGATTTGCGCTTCGCTCAGTGCTGTAGATGACCGACAGTAAACCAAGAATCGACCCCTATTCCATGTGTTTGGCGCTCGCTCAGAGAAGTACTTCCTCGCGAGCTGTTTGTGGGGGTCCGATAGACCCATGCTTGGTCGTTCAGGTGTGGTATTCGTACTAGGTATTCGTGGTCGTGGGGCGTGCGAGTGTGGTGTTTGGTGAAGGAGTGAGGAGAGGGGAGAGGATTATATGTGAGGTGTGGGTGAACTCTGAGGGCGACTGGCATTCTTGGCATAGATGGAAGGTTTGATCCGGCATTCTTGGCATGGGGAAACCACCTGACCGTTGTTGAAAAGCACGTGAGTCATGTGGCTACATAAGCCACTCAGGTCATCATAAGCTCATGATGATTGCGAGAGCCACTCACGTAACTCCAGCATCTACCTTGCTTTCCAGCTATACTTACCTGATATAGCGGTCATTAGCATTATCTCCCTTCATGTATGTATACAGCTCGTCATTGCATCTCGAGAGAGACAGAACCTCTTGAACCAAAAAAATACATTCATACGCATATCAGGCGAAGTGTTCCTTGATTGGCCATTCATCTGTCTCTTCGCTGTTAGTGTTGCTATGCAAAACCTCTCATCTCAAGAGGTTATGAGCCCGGTGTATACATACATGAAGGGAGATAATGCTAATGACTGCTATATCAGGTAAGTATAAGTTAAGATAACGGTGGAGAATATGTTGAGGCTGACAAGCTCATTAGAACGAAGGGCATTAAACACATCTATACACCTCCATATTCCCATCAGTCAAATGGCGTACCAGAGCGATACAATCGGACTATACAAACGATGGCCAGAAGCATGATCCTAGATCTGGTTAACCCCAGCAACCCTGATCCGAAGCATGCAATACAGCCGTATATCTCCGAAATCGCCTACCCCATTCACAGCTACCTCAAAGCAAAACGCCCTTTGAGATGCTGTACAACAAACAACCTTCAATTGCGCACCTGAAACCCTTTGGCAGTCCTTGCTTTGTTCATACCGTTGCAGAACGAAGAATGCCAGGAAGCAAGATAACTCAACCACGGGCAGACAGTGCTATACTTGTTGGTTTTACAGACAGCCCTTCAATCTACAAGGTCCAGCTTGCCACTCAGAACCAAAGACGTTCATGCAAGCAACTGAGTGAGCAGACTCTTCTAGATGGTACAGAGCCATGCAGGAAGAGCTACAAAATTTGGTGGATCAATCAGTTTGGACGGTCGTGCCTTTACCCCCTCCAAAGCACAATATCGTAGGCTGCAAATGGGTCTACAGAATTAAGAGGGATGCGTCAGGCAACATAAGCTGTTAAAGGCCAGGCTGGTAGCTCAAGGTTTCTCACAACAACCAGGAACAGACTTCGATGAGATTTTCTCTCCTGTTGTGAGATATGACTCGCTGAGATTACTGATTGCGTTATCAGTCTCTCTAAGCTGGCCACAGCCTGATCAGCTAGATATAAAGGGAGCTTTCCTATATGGATCTCTGAACGAAGAGATCTATATGAAGCTTCCGCCTGGTTACGAACAACCAGGACAATGTGCACGCCTTCATAGGTCTATTTACGGACTTAAACAGTCACACGGCAATGGTATCAGAGATTAACCGGATTTCTTGTACCATTAGGCTTCGTGACTACCAACTTTGATCCATGTGTTTTGATGCATGTGGAACTACAAGTGATTATCGCCATCTATGTGGACGATCTCACTATTGCGAGACCTAACACAGCTGCAAGAGAGAAACTGAAGGCTTCGCTAAAGAGTGAACTCAAACTAAGTGAACTCGGTCCTCTAAGCTGCCTATTAGGTATCCAGATAACATGTGCACGAAGCCGCTACCACGGTCAAAATTTATCACTTTAAGGGATCAAATAATGCGAACAAGCTTTGATTAGCACTCTTTTACCTGCTTTTCCCCATTGGGTTTTGAGGTTTTTTAACGAGACTAATCATGTTTGTTTTATTACATTGCTATCCAGCGGTCTCTGCTGAGGAGGGGTGTTGAAAATACTTACCTGATATAGCAGTCATTAGCATTATCTCCCTTCATGTATGTATACTGTAAGAATTACAAGCTATGAGTAGGCTGAATTGTGGAGGTTGCGCGATAGCGGAGACGAGACTTTATTGTGAGAGGAATAATAGCTTAGAATACTCAGAAGACTTGACTTGACTTGCTAATAAATAAATGCTCTATCTAAACAAGAACGAAAAACGAGTGCAAAACCCATCACCTATATAGTATTCCTGATACAAGATACTGTCCTAATTAGGACGTTTACAAGCTTCTGCCTCATAGCGGTCTAGCTCATATTCCCATCTTGGCTTCACGTGATTTGAGGCGCTGCGGGTAATTCCCACATATACAGCTCGTCATTGCATCTCGAGAGAGACAGAACTTCTTGAACCAAAAAAATACATTCATACGCATATCAGGTGAAGTGTTCCTTGATTGGCCATTCATCTGTCTCTTCGCTGTTAGTGTTGCTATGCAAAACCTCTCATCTCAAGAACCGTGAACTTTGAGGGCTTGTCCCAGTCTCGCCACAGACGTTTGTTGCGGCTTGGCGTCATGCGACGTTGTCAGAATTCCTTACCCAGCGAAAACTCTTCACCGTACGGAGTAGATTGGTGAGCCTTGGCGCAAGTTGGATCACGTGATGCAACTACAGCAAACGTGGGTAAGTCAGACCTGGCCAACAGAGGGGCCCATGGCCTTACCATTGGAGGGAAGCTGAAGCCTGACAGTCAATAGTGGCACCAATGCCGTGTTAGTTGAGGACGTATGAGTCCCTCTACATTCCTGCTAAGTTTTGCGTGACCTCTAGTTCTATATTCAATCAATTTCACAATCAATTGCAACTCATGGTATCTGTGACAAATCATTAACAGAACATCTTAGAGCTTAGGTTTCTTTGGGGATGTGCAGTACGAGCTCTCCTGGTCAAACATCCATCCGAAATTGCTACTTTGTAACTGTAATATACTTACTGTGAGTACTCCGTACTGTACGTTCAATCTTACAAGGACATGAAATGCAAACCACAAGTGCGAAGGTGGAGTCACACAGCACTGAGACCTGAGTACATCCACACGGACAAAGGCCCAATGAAGGCATGGTTATACCAGATCGGGTGGGCGGAGAGCCCACAGTAATATGGTACATATCAGAATGTAGCACGCCTACTAGAATGTGAACTCGTGGAGGATGACAAGAAGGAAGTGAATGGGAGGACCCAGAATGGTGCGAGGAGGTAGCGGAGTTCATAGTAATGTAGGGAGAGGTGTGGTGCAGATACGTATGTAGAGGGCTCAGAGGTAGCCGAGTTCCCACCCGGGGATGCGTGCCTTCGCCATATGTTAGCTAGTATAATGATTCGCTATATATATAAAAAAGTACTATACGTACAGTACTAGTATGTACATATATATCTAGTCCCGATCACGATTGGTGTCCAAAATTCCGCAGTTTCCAAGAATATAATGCTCACCTCCTACTCCCATATACGCACAGTTTTCGGCGGGTTGAGGGGTATTGAAGGCGATTCGTGGAATATGGACTGGAGACCTAATCGCTAATAAGGTATTACATATGGCTTACCGAAGATAATGTCGGTTCCACTTGTGATGCTAAGGGGGTCTTCCACCACTAACCTATCCTTATATACTTGAGACTTTTGCGAACTTCAAGCCAGGGTAGCTACATCAACTCACCGTCCAAGGATCTTGGGAACAATAGTTGCCCACTCTTAATATACACACCACTTGGCCTGCATCAATAAAGAGCATCTTCGGGTACCAGACGAGCATCTGTCATTACAGAGGCCTCACCAGCTGTGAGACAGTTAGTATGGATATCCGGATACCTATGAGAGCCTACCCTAGTTTCAGTCTCCAATTCCTTTACGGACTGAAAAACTCTTGATTCAAACTCCTCTAATGTCGTAGAGCAGTTCACAGGGGTGCCACCCTGCCGGCCACAGCCATGGCGTGTATATAGCAGTCGCATTATTCCTGGGTCTTGCGCCATGTAGGGCAGTAGCTCACAGACAAGCGTGCTCGATTGGCAGCTCGAAGGCGCTGGCGCAACTGTCTCCTGGGCGAGGCTCAGGACCACATTCTCCCTAGTTTCATAGCCATGTCTGGGGCATACACTGCTGTGCAAAATAGATCTCGGTAGAGAATGTTAGAAACCAGCTATTGACAGAAATGCTTTACGACAAAGCCCCAGACATAAGGGGAGAGGGGAACGGTACCAGTAGACATATACAAGTGAGTCCTTACAATACCTACGCAGTCAAATAGCATCATACCGGCCCGAGCGTCAATATTTAGAGGAGCGAGTGAAGTGTAACCCGCACCACAATGCGACCACAAATATGTCGCACCATTCCGCAACCAGACAAGGGTAAGTAACTAGCGTCTCAAGTGTATGGCCATCGTGAGGACCCTACCGGTAGGTTGGCATGGTTCAGGAGCACCCTTTCAATGCCATACCCATATACAATTTCGCTAGCCTGGTTGTCCATTTCCACGTACTCCAATGTTTTCGCATGTACCTCGGCCCCTGGCACTGTCCCCTTCTCCAGTGCCTCGCAAGGACCCCCACATGGCCTTGCAATACGGCCCTCCATTACCACTATACCCCATGCTAGGAATAAATAAGATAAACAACATGATGCTCACTGGTGGGATCTTGTAGGAGGTGTATTTTACCCCTTCTCACAACACCTGCCCCACACCAGAGCTCTTCTCCCTTGATCTAAAGTCTCACTATTGTACGACCCCGTCATCGTTGTCACATTCGCCGATGGGTGCTTCAGACCTCTAATCTGAGAGTCAATCTACATGTATATGAATTGAGTTCGAAGGCTCTATAAACACCAGAGGGGGAGCAAGGAACCGACGGGTAGTGGACATTAGAGTCACTTTAGGGGTCAATGGCGACCAAGCGGAAGAGAGATTTGCAAAAGGGATTTGAATATATACCAAAAGGCATATCTTCTTTGATGATGCTGTGTGAAGATCATGATCGCTTCCATTGTGACACCCAGCAATATGTTGCGCGTAAACTCTGGAGTGACAGTGAGGCTTGGCTCGAGGAGCTGGCGTTAGGGACGGACAAGTAGAAGTATATTGAAGTACTTATAAAGTGGCAACATTGGTGGGTTTCGAGAACTCCATGTGTGGGGGGAGCCGGCTCAAGGCTATAGGTCTGGTATTGCGGAATCAAGCGGGTATCTCTCTATAAACGGACCTTTGTCAATGTAGTCGAGCCAGCCCTGGCCTCACCACAATAGCTTGTGATGTTGATGCCATTGAGATACCAATGAAGCGGGGGATAGCTCAGAGAGTAGCCAACAATGGAGTTGCTTGCATCAAAGAACAGAGCACGCTATTCAACTTCCGATGGGGGAAGAAATTGCTCGTCCCGTATTACTGGTGATCTGAACATATGGAAATTGGAAGTTGAAAATACTTGATTTGCAGCAAGTTAATACATATGTAACACTTGATACTGACTTGCCCTCTGGGAGTAGTACTTGTTGAAGCTTCATAGTCTCGTAGAGAAGGCTTCTTTGTACTGGTGATTCACTAGGAGTCACTTATAACTATAAGTCTTCTGATTCTAACTAAGGTTCCCTAGAATTTACACCATGGAATTAGAGTATAACCTTTATTCCTCAGTGATTGAAAAACCCACATATTGACTGCCTACCAGTCCATAACTCAAGATGAAATTCAAAATAGACACCGTACACTAGCAACAATACTAAAGATATCGATGAATGTTGAATATATATATACGACTACGAGTGGTGCCAGCCAGACTAATCGGTTATACCACCAACTAGCCTCGAACCGTCACCAATTCCAAGCAAGCGTGTTGGAGATCCGAAAGATCCTGTTTCAGGGTAACCTCCTGTGTTCCCCACCCACAAGTACATGCATATATTTAGATACAGCATTGTGGGTCTGAAGTCTGTATATATCTCTAAAATATCGCCTCCGTACTTGTATTTTATTTGATGTAATGTCGTGCATGATCGGGGAATCTTACTCACTTGGTGAAAGTAAAGATATATATATTTGCGCATTGCTAGTAACTACTATAGTCATATTATCGCTGAGAAATCTTTCTATCTATATCAGCGAAGCTCTAAATATATGCGGAAATTTCCCTACTTGTCCTTGGTCACCTCTGTCTCCGTTAGGGACCACAGTACTTTTCCCCCTTGTCACCCATGTCCTTACTTGGATATTAACTGCGTGTTGTGAAAGTACTTCCTACAGTCCCTACATCGAGTCCACCATTGTAAAATTGCCTTTTGTATATTTGTGGCATAGGTACAACATAAACGAAATTGAAAGTGCTGTTTCAAATATGTGGGTAAGGGCTACACATGCCAGTGGCTTAACCAAGCGAAAGAAGCCACCTATCTGATCACCTTAATATTTATGATGTTGACCTGGTTCAGGGTAACCTTATGGTATGCACTCCCAACCGACACTCCTAAATGATACCAATTAAAAGAGTTCGTACAGTGCCATTGCGACCCTTATCCTGTATTGAGTCCCTAAGTCTGTGTTGAAGGGAAATGTCACAAATGCCAGCAAGGCGTATAACAAGACATATGTAAAGAGCGAATGCCCGTATTAAAAGTCAGGATAGAACGGCAGTTATGGAATTCATTAAAAGTATATTGGCGCCTACTCCTTACAGATAACCTTCTTTCTTATGGCCAGCCCTTGTAGAGTTAGGCCCTACTCCCTTATCGTGATCGCCCATTAACCGTGCGAGATCACCTGATTGCAGGAATTGTCTTGTGGAATGCTATTCATATTTAAATGATACAATGGAGAGCAAGGATGAGTCATAAACACCAAGATTAGACAACAGAAACTTCAGATTCTAGGCTAAATTCGATAACAAGGCGCTGTCTCCATTCGTGAGCTGGAGCTGCAGAGTTTTGAGCCCAGTGGCTATATGAAACATCACTTTTAGGCGGGAGAGAGGAAATGCATGCGTATATGGAACCTTCGAACCGGCAAATATGCTTCCAGTAGGATTTAAGTGACCGAGTACTATCCACCCCGGCTCGAAGGAATTACTGGGCTGATTCTCCAACCCCAAGCGGCTATTCTAACCTGTAGCCAGGATGTCAGAGGGGGGAGGGTCTATTGCTGGCGACCATAATACAGTGTTAGCTCTAGGCCATTGGAAAATGATACTACCCGTGGTTCATGTGTATACACGGAAGCAAGGTGTTAGATTATCATCGACAAAACCACACTACAGAGTAGTCTGGTTGCATGATCCTCGAATGGGATCTATGGAGGAGCACCAGACTACTGTCAAGGGAGAGATTGTTAATAAGGATATTCACAAGAATAAATTAAGGTGACCGAAGAATAGGCAGCTACTTCCTATTTTGGTGTTATCACTTAAAATAGTTAGTGTCTGGCCAGACCAGGAGATTGGACATTTGTTTTTGACCAACTGGCACATCCCTTGCATAAACTGCATTATCCTTTGTTTTTGTTTTTTTGAGTCTATACGTCTGCGGAGCCATAGGCTATGAGACGGATTATCCTTTGTGTATTCATGCAAAGAGGTATACATATATGTACATATCTTGACGCCCTCTACGGTTCCGCGCCCCCACAGCCCCATTCCGAGACTATCACCAAGGGGTCATATATATGAAAATTCTTTGTAGCAGACTATTTAGAATACTAGAGATTACAAGTCTAGTCTCATTGATCTGCCTATCCATAGGCCTTACTTATTCCGAGCTGGTAGCAATTGGAAATTCTACTGTAGGGAAATTTATGCTCTGCCTTTGACCAAGCAGTGGCAAAGAGCAGCCTGATCATGGTCAGGCGAGGTATGAATAACAAGTTGCTTCATTTTTTTTTTTTTTCCAACGACACTAGGTGTACATCCTTGAGTAGGTAAACTCCTACCTGCCTACTGTTGCAAGTACCTACCCCTGTCTTTTCCGCTGAAACACGAGAGGAGACTGGGGGTCTATCTCACCATGTCTGCTAGGTAGATCATAGACATGGGAAGAGATAGCCGAGACAAAAGGCAACTGTGTAAGTAAGCTACCTACTCCGTACACGTCGCTCTGGTTGGGGAGCTGTGCACTTCCCCACGTGTTGAACGTGTTGCAATGTTCAAACTCTCGTGGCTATCTGGTGCAATTTGCCTGTTATGGTCTGACTATGGTTATTTGACTCGCATGTATCTATCTAATGGTGTAGCTGTTTCAGAGTCCTATATCGATATATCTCAGTGAGTATTGAGCATTGGCCATGGAGGAGATACCGGTACCTACCTCTGATCAAACCACAGTACCTAGGTAACTACTTCGTAGTCTGGTGACATGACACTTATGACCAATTTCTTATAAACAAATTCAGTATTTAATTACATTATTTACTCACTTTACTCGCTATGAGATCAGCACTGGATCCTCCATAGCAGGGATCATGCCAAGCAGAGTTGGTCTCTATCTAAGGTGGATTTCTGCCAGTGTGATAGGGACCGGCGACTGCAGAACATGAGAATCCATCACGGTGGTCTGGTTCTGCAACGACTTTTGCTTGGGAAGTACCCTGCAACCGCTTTGATTACTTTTGCCAATACACAAACACCAATCAAGCCCTGTTCCATGGTCGTGAGCTCCAACCAGCATGTGCAGACTAAAGTGTGTCGCTTGGGGAACTGAGCTTCGCAGGTGTAGGTAATGATTAAGTTAGACTGACAAGAGTGGTCTCGGATGCAAGTGGTGGTGCAAAATTTTCCAATTATGAGCTTGGGGAAGTGCGGACTAATTATTGGTAGGTTCACTCCAGGTTCCAGGTTCGCATTCTGCGTATAAGGGGCCCCTATTCCCCGCATAGGTGGAGTAAATCCACTTCTCCTCGGATTTCTCAAATGATACGACCGTCCAACCATCCCTAAGTTCCTGTAAAAAGACAGCAGTGCAGTCACCTCCCCACACCAGGAAATCCTCCTGTGGTCACCCTCTTGGGGAGTTGTCACAGGCAACTGCAAACGGAGAAATATGTGCAAGAAAGAGGTGTTCAACTGCACAGGATGTGGCACTCAATCAGAAGCAAACTTCTCTGAATGCTCCCGGCAATGTATACGAAACGGGGGTGCTGCGGAGGTGGCGGTTATTGACCAAGCAACTGTGTGTGGTTATTGCCCGGATTTCGGCATGAATACAGCTCGTCTCACCGAGGCAACTCTACGGTTAAGAATTCAGGAGTTTCTTATATTAAGTGCAGCAGGGCGACGGTTTGGTGGTGGATGGAAACCTGGGGTTTTTGAACAACGGCGGCACAATGATTCGAATAAAAAAATATGAACGGCTTTTTTCGTCATGTGATTTATTCACAATAAGTATGATGCTCAAGTTTTGAATGGGCTTCAACCTTCCTCTCGTCCGGTAGCACCACAGATTTCACCAACCGGGCTTCAGCCATCAACCACCGACCCAGAACAAGGCTCTGCGGTATACATTGGCCGAGATAGCGAGTACCCCTGCTATGTCTGCCTTGGCTACTGCAGGATGGCTGGCTTCTGTACACAACCACCTATGTCAATTGCAGGCGTCAGCGCTTCTAGGCGACACAGTTTTGAGAGTGACAGGCCACACGATTCCGCACCATACACACGTCCATCCACAAACCGCATCCCCACAACAATAGCGCTTACACGACTGGCCCGGCCACAAGGGGGTTCACAAGCAGCTGCCCTTGCTGTGTGTATCGCTCGCTAGATACCTATATGCAGCATAGAGCAACAATTTTTGACGACACAGATCAACGGTATCTCAGTCTGCAGCACAGGAAATCTTCTACCAAGATGCTCACAGAGAGAGGGAGGGACTGACGTCACAACTTTAGGCTTCATGAGAGAGAGGGGTCAAGTCAGTCCCTGTAACTCGCGGTGGGACGGAAGCCGGCACCACAATTAGGCGGGGCGTGGCCTAGATGGGAGGCCCGGGTAGATTGTGGATATCCTCAGTGGGCCCTCTCAAGTGCATGGACTCCCTGGGTACAGCGAATAGAGGGAAAAGTGTTCTGGGATGGATGGGCTGTCAGTTTTTTTAAACCTGGCATAGACTGTCACGGGGGTCTGAATGCGATTAATGACTTATTACGAAAAAAAAAAAACTGTCACGGGGGTGAAACATGTCTACTAGAGCAATGGAAAAACGGAGGAATTATGCTCAACGCCCGGAGGAGTCAGGTTAAGAATAAATGAAGCTCTCCAATGTTTGGTTCTCATTGGATGTGCAACCCCAAGTCCACCACTCAGGCAGCCCCTGTGGTCTCCTTCTGTAACTGCAAACGAGATCATCTACCTCTACATGCCAGTGCCTGCCATATCACCGGTGAACGCCAATGCCGACTTTCCATCCACTCCTAAAATCGTGCACGTGCCGCGATCGTTGCAATGCTTAGACCGGAATCGGTGAACGATGAGAGGACTGTGCCCGCAACCAATACTAGGTTTCCTACAGACGAGTGCCCATCGGGACTCGGTAGTGAAATGTTATCCTTGGACAAGTACCGAAGTAATTGGAATTGTACTCTGTAGGCTCCACTTGCTTTGCAGGCCCATCCCACAGTGCGCATTGTCACAGACCCTAGCCCCGACCTCAAGCTCAAGAAGGTCCCCCCAGATTTTGTGGCTTGCAAGTGCCGATTGAACCAGACCATTTGATGGAATAACTCCCCTTTTGTACAGTGCCGGTGGTGGTTTATACAATTTCTAGTCGAAAAGCGTACTGCTACTCAGTACGTATATAGTGTAAGTTTCTAAATTGCATAAGAAGACCGGCACTAATGAATTTGTTGCACGTGCTTGGGCCTCTGATGGCTTATTATTTACACTATTGTACCAGATCACTGCTTGTATTCAAGCTCCAGACCGGGAGAATTAACAGTGCTCTAGTCTTGCTCCCCAGACTCTTATTGCACGGGGCAGGGAACAGCCCGGGGGTTGGATAATCCCGCCGAGTCTCCACTCGGAGATGCGGTCTCTCGCCATAGGCTAGATAGGTTGAATACGAGTACCTAGGTACTGATTTCAAAAAAAAAAAAAAAAAAAAATTCTTACTGCCCATTGAGTGCTCGATCTACATTCTCATGCCACGCGACAGCACGTTTTTTACATACTCGAGCTTAGGTAGCCATGGTATGCATCCATTTTGGTGCGGACTGTATATGTTCAAGGCCACGCCGCGATAGAAACGCTGTGTAGCTAGCTACACATGCCTAGATATATAAACTGAAGCCGAGAAACAAACACATATTCGAAAAGAACCTGTATCACCCCACCCACCCCCAGCCTTCAAGGACAAACACTCTTAACAACAAGGCTATACACCCCCCAGGTAGCTCTCAGTAGTAGCCATACGCATACCATCTATTCTCCATCTGTGTTGTTCCCACCTTCTCCCTTTCCCAACGCAGCATAATATCAGGGTCAGCTCCAAAGCCCGCCTCACGCAAGAAGCATTAGTGCGATGTGCATCGTTTTGGAAATCCATTGCGCTACTTGCGAACGCCTCACGGGCCACAGGTTCCAGGAGTGTCCCAGGAGAGTTCCGGCAAGGAGATGTCCCGCACTGTACCCTTCCGAGCATAGAAGGAACTGGAGATATTGTGACTACTGTTAGCTCCCTGTCTCGCATATTGTAACGGGAGTCGAGCCGTATTTGCACCAAAGAATAATGCTAACCATGGATGAAGGTACTAGTGGGATGCTTGCGAGTCAATTTCAAGACTATCACCTTCAAAATTCAGTAGCTAGAGGAGCCAAGGGTATCTAGGGATTGAGTAATATGAAGGAGTAGTTATGCTCCACACACTGATCGAAGTTATGTAGCTTAAAAACGGTGTTCTGATTTGGAGAGGGAAGTGAGATACGGAGGATTGACATGCATGATGGTACATACCTACTTACCCTGAAATGGTCTAATTTCGCTACTACCTTGGCCCTAGTCAGCTGCATGGCTCTAAACAATCAATGAAAAAGGGTAGTTCGCGACGCTCGTCTTTTGATTTGGGGAAAAACTAGTCAACCCTTGCTATTGCTTTGGCCTTTTTTCCCGCCAGCTTTGCCAGCGGGTCTTCTCTGCGAGCCCAAACTTGCGGAAGGCATTTGTTAGAATTCAGAAACCTTCAATGTGATCGTAAGAGGTCTACACCGAGCGGCTCGTCATATCCCTCCAACTAGGGATGCACACGAGTACTCAGTAGTGATATAAAAATAACGTAGAAAACAATGGGTTTGACTGTACTCACTACACACCCATGATCCTTCCATGAATACTTCACTATGTACATCGTGTTCCGGCCGAATCTCCTGGGGCATAGCCATTTTAGTTCTAGTTGTACATGTGTGTGCCACATGCTGAGGCATGTAGCCTCTTAGGGCCCTGGCGGCGCGTACGGTGATGGATGCCTATTCGTGGTCAGTATAAAGCCTTCTATTCCTGAATCCCCTATCTATATGCCTGGGCCCAGGCTATCGATAGAAGGAACTTTAAACCGTAATAATCGAGCCAGTAATAGTCAACACACAAAGGTATCTGTAAGAACTGCCACCAAAATCCGATCTTTTGTTTGGGAAAAAAATACACATTCCTTGTGTGTGGGTTTTGTGGGAGTCATGACCTGAAACCTCCCGAGATGTTGCAATGAAATAAATGAAAACCAACACCTGATAGTCACGCTACCTATTGAGTACTTAGTGAGCAAATAAAATCAACTACAAGGATTGCGGCTAACTACCTTCCCCAGCTGCCTATGCAGAAGCAATTGGGTAATCCTGCATAAAACCGCCAGTGCAGCGAAATCTCCAAGAAATGTTGTTACTTGGTGTATTGACTCGTTTGGAAGGTTCATAACTAGGGTCTTTATAGTACATGTCAGGGCATGTCTGTCATCTTGAATTAGCTTCCCTGTACTATCTCGGTGACATCGAGGTGAGGGACCATGTTGTAGACTTGACCCCCAATGGAGCATTTTCAGCTGCAGGTGGAAGCGGAGCTGCAAAGACAATCTGTAAGAAAAGATGGGGGGGGGGGGTTGTTTATAGTAAAGACATCAGTTACTTGTAGTAGATTGATAATAGCGGCTACGACTGTGGGGAATATTAGGGTAGCAAACTTCAGATATCTCTGGTCTGTTACGGTATAATCAAATTAGGGAATACCAATAGGGATTCCAATTAGCCGAAATTAGTATGAGTTGGGAATATTTACCTAAGTACAGTAAATGTTGCAAGTCAGCGGGTGGTCATGTTCAACTGTCGCTATTATAATATCACCACAACCATAATCCCCTGGTGCATAGGATGGTTTGCATTTTATAGTGCATCGTATAGCCTATGACGTAATGTAGATAGGTACAGCTGCAGCACAAAAGTCTTTTCCTTCTTTCTACCGCATCTACTGGCGAACAAAGGTCCATGTCGCCTTTCAAGACATAGGCAGAGCTCACGTTAAAGCCACTTGCTTTTGACCTTGTATATCGACTTTCCTGCCTGAGCTCGGCCCATGCTTGAAAAGCGACATGGGCCTTTGTTCGCCACTATATATATAGATGTGGTATTTTGGAAGTGGCTTGGCACGCACCTGCATGTGGATGCAGGCATATCCTAGATATACAGGCCATATGCATTACTGGTGCAGTAGTCTTGGCATGACATCAAATAAGCTATCCAGGGCACGTATGAGTACCAGCAAGGTGCAATGTATCACCACATATCTAATACCCTACACCGTACCGCCCATAGATACGAAGAATGCCAGGCAGCACTTTGTGCCGCTAGATGTGACTTCTACGTAATATATGATGCCTGCATCCCTTTGCTTTTATACAGTACCATACTCCGTACCTGTCTGAGGAAATTACATTAACTCGAAGTAGACCCGGCACTTTCCCCCTGCCTTCAAGCTATATGTAGAGGCTCGAGTGTACGGTCAGTACTAGAGTACTCCATACAGTACCTACACTGCATGTCTGATACATGTTTTGGACCTTCCTGGACTCCTCTAAAGCCCGAAATTTGAAGACACAGTCACTAAGGACCCTAGGTAGTGATGCACGGGGCTTCGCTACCATTTGCACACCCTTGCACTTCCGATTGTAGAGTACGGTATATACACCAGCTTTTAGGTAAATCCATCTGTTGCCGGTACATGTATATGCACGTGACAGTCTGTTTAGATACTGGTGTTCTCGTAGTTTCAATATTTACAGCCTGGAAAACTCACTAAAATTGGTATCCCATACAAATTGTATACGTAGGGTAGGGACAGGATTCTGATGAACAATTTTTTTGCCTGTGCCACCATCAAGTTCAGGTGGTACCTGGAGTAAATAGCCCCCCTGTCTGTTACTACAGTAACTGGATGGGCTAATGCATCTGCTGGCAGGGATAAAAGTGGTCTTTTGTGGTTCCTGTCTAGGTACGGAGTATGTACAACAAATACCCGAACCCAGCTAGGCTCTCCACCTGACACCAAAACTTCGAATCAGGGGCATTTGCAATGAGGTATTTCCACCCCAAATCACAACCATCCTCTCCTCCAGAGATTGGGTAAGACGTCAGTGTATGCATTATTCTCCAGAGTTGAAAGTGCAACTTATGCGTTTATGTGTGAATAGCCGAGATTGACCCTCTTAGAGTAATATCGATAAAGCACGTAGCTGATCTAATGTGAGTCTCTTATGATCCACAGTAGATTTTGACGATATTTCTATTAGCCTCATGATACTCCAAAGACATGTGCCGTGCTCTTCAGCCATCCTGGTGGTGCCAATCCAACCGATACAGTAGCGTCCTTGCTCTGCCTACCACCCTGGAACTTCAGCTGTAGATCCACAGTCCTCAATCTCCACTCTTGAGAATCGCAAGTATTGAAGACACTTAGTACCTATCCCCCCATCCTACATTTACTAATAATCAGTCCTTTTCATACGCAATCGGAGCTGCATAAGGAGGCGGAATGGCCCATCATTATCATCACCACCAGAAGTAGAAGCCCCATCAGCAATATCTCTCTTACCCACCATGGCATGTTGTTGCTTACTAAGGAGCGATGTCAATCTAGTTTTGTCGGTACATGAGGTAATAAGGGTGCAAAACCTCTGATACGATTGATATCCTAATATAGGTACTCCGTATAACATGGTTAGATAGAATGCGGCTGGAGTTCGTACAACGTGAGTGGGAAATGTCGTTGACTCAGAGTGGAATCTGTACGGAGTACTCCGTATGTACATACGTATATATTTGGAAAACGCATCAAGCGGATCACGCTAAAAGTCTCACCATCCTATAAAGTATAAGTGGTAGCTTGGATGTCTAGCTGCTTTTGGGTGGAGGGGGGGGACGTCATGACGAGGTATTATTCTCACCATACCATTCAAGAACTCATCGATATAAATGCATGGTTGAGGGTGATCTCGTACCAAGACTCTTGTTACCGCTGGCGTTATTCAAAAGAATAAGTATGAGATATGAGATAAGCTAAATAAGTTTGGGAATGAGAATAGATTGAGGCCTACAAGTGGCCGTACATACTTTGTTTACTTATGTAAGTGGAAAGGAAATAATCTCGTCTGTAGATACTCTACATGTGATGATTACTTACACCCTAAGTAGGTAGGAATTCGAAGTCTATCAGCCCAAGCCAACCGAGCCAAGGTGGTAGCGCAACAAGATCACCTAGTTTCTGTTGGTGTACGTGGCAGCTTGTACTGTAGGGTGCATGATAATCATGGTTAAGGCAGGGCTCACTGTTTTTTTTGTTTTTTTTGGTCTATACGCCTTTCCCCCGAAGGGAGTCTTAGGCTATGAGGTGGAGAGCTCACTGTTAGGTACATACCTAACTTGGTAGTTATAATTAGTAGTAGGTAGTATTCAGATATCCCATGAGCTGCATGCACACTTTTAGTGCCAACCAGACTACATGCATACTGCAGCTAGTTCTTGCAGATAAGTACTGGTACCTATCACAAGGGTTCGTCAGTCACGTGCAGGTAACAGTGCCTAGCTAATGACTCTCGCTATATACACAGACACAGACTGACCCGGAGTAGGTCGTCAATGAAGCACAGTTTCTATTCTTCATGCGTAACAACCCTCACCATGGTCACTTTTTTTTTTTGAGTCTATACGCCTTTCCCCAGAAGGGAGCCTTAGGTTATGAGGCGGACCATGGTCACTATTTATGTAACATAGGCCATCCTATCCATCCTGTGATTCCCAGACATACCTACTGTATCTACAGTACTATAGGAGGCATCCACGGCAATCTTCCGATCATCTGCATAATTGTACATGCTCAATTACAGGGGTTCCTGGATAGTGGTACCAGCCGTCCCAATTCGAGACTCCTATCAGCCTCACCAGTAAAACATGCGCAACCGTGGCCACTGTTGTAGGTATGTGGGTTTTTTTTACCAAGTATAAGTTACAGCATCCTAAGGCCACACATTTGTAAAACTCACCTCATTATCTCCACAAGGCTGGAGCTTTGTCTGGTTGCAGAATACCCTGCAGGTGTCGAAGTCGAAACAACTGCATTAGTTGGGGTTGTGCCTACCTCCTAGTATGTTGCACCTCAACCGGTATGACAAATTGCCCTTTTACTGACCATAGCAGCAGGCGAATCACGTGCTCTATACTCACGGCGTATATATTAGCGGCAGAGCTTAATATAAAAGTTACATTCGGATCCGGGTACATTTGTAACTCCATCGTCATCGAAGGTTTCGTTTGCAGCCGATAACCCTAAGATATAGTCAAGGGTAAGAGAAGCGTATCCATATATTCTATGTTGGGCCATTTTTTTTCTCACAATTCAGGACAGACCCTACACCACGAATCACGACCCAACTTCAGGAACCGGAGCAATACAATCGTGATTACACTCCCACTTCAGCCAAGGAGCGGGTTTGTCCAGCTGCGCACTCTGGGTGCAAGAAATGACCAACAATATGTCGCAATTCTCTTCGGCCAGTTGGTCAACTGGTGAGGCAGTTACCGTCAACACCCGTGCACTTATTGACAAAGTTCTCGCACGCTACTCTGCCGAAAACACTGTGTTCAGAGAGCTGTTCCAAAATGCGGCAGATGCCGACGCCAGACATGTGGTCCTGAAGTGGGAGAGCGGAGAAGAGGTTCTACCGCATGTGGATCTTGGGAGAAGCAAGCAACCCGATGTACTAGAGGACAAAGAAGATGAGGGTTTAGCTTCGAGACCCAGGAGTGGGGGTACGGGCGGCGTTGGTAGTAGTAATGCCCATGGCGTAGTAGCGAATTCAACAGTGCCGGTACCTCTGCAATCACATGCTGAGAAGGCGGCGGGGAAAAATTCAGGAGCCTTGGATAGAGATGGCAACCCGTCGGCAAAGAAAAAACGTTTCGTCTTCTCACGCGTACGGTTGAAAACCGCATTGGTTAAGAATAGCCTGCCGCCCACACCCCCCGCACCCCCCGCACCCCCCGCACCCCCCGCACCCCCCGCACCCCCCGCACCCCCCGCACCCCCCGCACCCCCCGCA
>Ga0307514_10000550_pt1 | contig 72239 bp, 67 predicted proteins | sample 16_EM_MG_FD_203088 | JGI IMG/M metagenome (GOLD analysis project Ga0307514, IMG submission 203088) | Populus trichocarpa ectomycorrhiza microbial communities from riparian zone in the Pacific Northwest, United States - 16_EM | ecosystem: Host-associated > Plants > Roots > Unclassified | place...
GAACTAGTCAGTTCACGGAGGTGGGGTACCGACTCCGTGAATGGACGGTTCGTTCACGGAAGGTGGGCCTCCGTGAACTGACTAGGTACTCCGCGGAGGAACCGCCTCCGTGAATGGACTAGAACAGGGTCCAATGAAGGTGAAACAGCATGGAGTGAAGCTATGATAGCAAAGATTTCGGCTGAGGTTATGCAGTTCAACACTTCTATAGCATAAACGGTAAAGTAAAGGCTCTAATTCAGCGAACCGATTCCACCCAATTAAATTACCCAAGTACCTGTATTCCCACAATACCGGCCCCAAGATTAGCTCCAATCACCTCGAACTCACCGCATTCATATTTTATATGCTGCCATCTCTTACACCCGTCCACCCATGTATAGCATGGTCGTGACAAGAAATATTACCCCGAACGCCGAATAAGGTATGCTGATCTAAACTGTGTCTTAGACCAGCAGACAGTTGCAGTGAAGAAAACAAACATACCTTTACCGTCCGCTCAGTTTGATCGAACGCCATAGACATCACCAGATACATGAAGTGGCCGATAAGGAAAAACTGCACGCTCGGTATAAATGAGTGAACGAGCGTTGAAGATGCCATAGCGTACGGACCCGTTGTCTACGGAAGGCCCAAATAACGCTTCTAAGGTGCTCGTCGTCATACAAGAACACAATGTCGAAAAGGCTACCAACCACAGCGCCAAGGCTGCACAAAAGCGATATGTGCCAGATCCCCTCGACTATCCATGGAAGGTTTTGTAATCCGCTCCAGGTGATAGATGTAGCCACAGTCGCCGTGCAGACCGAACCCTAAGGAAGAATGTCAACAGAAAATCAAAGAGCCATACAAGGCGTGCGCACAGCCACTGCGACGGATTGTAGTTGAACGAGTCTGCTTTCCTTGAATCGAATGTACTCCTGCTCGTTTAGTCGTCCGTCTTCACTCCCTGTATTTAAGATCTTTCCTAGTCTGACTTCGACACTGCAACTCGTTGGTAACAGCACCTCCGAAATAGAGTGCGGGAGTGTGTCCACGAATCGTAGGCTTCGAAATTGTTCTTGGGTTGTCGTTTTGGGGGTCCCAGAAAGAGGCAAGCTCATGGTGACTGATAGATCGCTGAAGAGAATAACACGTCGTTGGCTATCAATTTAATACCAGCAAAAGAACGTTCATTAGACTGTAGCAACGCCAATCACAGGGCGAGTTACTCGATACATGTGCAATTGCATTGTAGCAATACCGGTTAGGCAAGGAAACCTCCCCGCCGAGCAGGGCCAACGTAAGTTACGAACGGTGACTCACAGTCACATCGTTATCTGCAGGAGTTCGGTATCCAATAAGCCCAGCAGGTTTGAAGGTCGGCAGTTTTTAATCACACGTAATATCAGATTCTGCCATCTGTGCCGGGGTGTCTCGTGCCCAGGGTCAAATTCGAATGAGCGCTGATGATGCCTAACTTGACAATGAGAAAATTTGGCCGAACCCTAACCCTCTCCAACTGTTGTGGTTTCCTCTTCTGTCCACCCCACTGTACGATACGACGGCTGAAGGTGATCCAGTCTCAAACTCACACTTGTTTCGTATATAGGTATTAAAGGCCTTTAGGTACGAACGCCTGAACGGATTCCGTAGCGAGGGGGTTGTTGAGAACGGCGGGGCAGTGGTGGGGTGCTGATGCTTGCAGGGATAATATGCACGGACCATGGTGTGATCTCGGCCCCGACTTACCGAGATTATGACAGATCGCTTATCGGTCCAGTACGATACACGAACTAGGCGAGAAATATAACCTTAATTTGGTACCCCACATTCACATGGCGAGTGACGCAATAACAATCTATCACTGGTAACCCTGCGCGCTCGAGGTAATTTTGACCAACCGATAAAACAGTGCCTACAAATTATGCGTAGCTGACAGCTATTCCCAACCCAGTAAGATGTGGTTTAAGTACATACCGTATTACCTCGTATATAACCCACAATCTCGTTTGAGTTTAGGAGCTAGGCACGATCCGTCCATAATATTTTAGGTATATTCGAGGTAATATGTCAATTCGACACTTGCCTCACCCCACGCAAAATAACATAGACTCCCCAAGCTCCTTTCCCACATAGTTGCCTTCATCTCCCCCCCGTCCTTCGAGCTCCGCCACTACGCGACGTTACTCTGCCATTGTAATCCAGGATTGAATACGACACCTTCTCTAACACCGTCCTACTCTTCTCGTGAATCTTCTCCGTGTATTACTACCGCTCCTCTCTTGTCGACCAAACCTACCGCGCCGTCCTCCTATCTAATACCCCTGCGCTAAATACGACAAACTCGCTATCAAGGCAGCTAAGACCGCCTCCTTCTCCGCAATGCTGGGGGTTTTCGAGGTCTAGATATTCTGGGGAAAGGGTTTCGCGGTTAAGCTGACGCTCGGGACGTCTTATCATCGACCAGAGAAATCTTCCCTTTCTCGCGGCCAGTGCGGGCGTAACTTCGTGCGGCTCCTCTGTCCGCCGTCACTTCCCGCTGTTCTCGCATTTCCCACTATTAGATGTCGCCCATTCTTAGCCTCGAACTCGCCGAGCGACTTCCTGTTTTTGATTGGTGTCTAATAGAATAAGGTGCGAAAGAACAGATAGATTGGTTAAAATCTAATGAAGAGTATCCGAAGCAATAATATGATAAGAGTAACGAAGTAGAGAATTGTTCGAAACAAGATCATATAATACTGAAGAAGGAGGTGTCGAGAAGATATTATTGTATTCTTATCGATGTCAGAGCAAGTATAAAGAACTGTTCTCTAACCGGAGAAACAGTATCTATATATACATAAAATAAGGAGTGATTGTCTGTGACCACGGTCGCGGAACAATATCCTAAAACAGTAAAGAAAAACTCTTCAACTGTACATAAATACATAAGAACCGTTAAGAAAACATTAAAACAATCTAGGCGCGGTCTAAAAGATAAGCGCTGATAAATCCCTTTCCAACGGAACCAAAAAGAAGATTCTAGACAAGTTCTAACCGGAACTTTCTAGACATCTAAAGATAACAGATAACGAAAGTATTAACACACCACATTATTCTTATCCGCAAAGACCTTCCATACTTATGGAGAATAAAAAAAAAGGTACAATTATTAATAAGAGAAATGTAGATACTCCCGTATTTTCAATACCCCTTCTCACTTTGATCCAAATATTTTTGAGCATAAGTGGTCGTTCACATATCTCGTGATTCCCTTTGTACATATATCTGCCAAATTTTGCTCTGAAGGTACAGACATTACTGACACATTTCCTTTATTGATTTGCTGTCGAGTAAAGTGATATGCCACATCGATATGTTTTGATCAGTCGTTAAGCTTTGGATTATATGCGACATCGATAGCGGCATTGCTGTCGCAAAAGAGAGCTGTCGGAATATTTATTTTCAATAACTCTTGACTTCCACGCTTTAACCAGAGATGATGTTTTGTCGTCATCGCAAGTGCCATATACTCAGCCTCACAAGTAGAGGTAGCAACGGACCGTTGTTTCCGACATCTCCAGGAAATAGTAGCGTTTCCAAGTTGAAAAATATATCCTGAAAAGCTTCATCTTGTATCTAAACATTTGCCGTAAGATGCATCCGTATATGCCGTCATTTTGAGTTGATTATTCCAGGGATAAAAGAGGTGTGTATCATTCGTTCCTTGGAGATATCGAAGTACTCGTTTGGCAGCCGTAAGGTGCGTAATCGAGGGAGATGAGTTGAATTGAGAGAGGTGAGTGATTGTATACGCAAGGTTAGGTCTAGTCCCAGTAACTAAATACATCAATGATCCGATTATTTGTTGATATGCAGTTGTATCGGTACTCTGTTCATCGACTTCAATAGCCTTCAACCTGTGGTTAGAGTCGATAGGTATCGAAACAGGTTTACAATCTTGCATCGAAAAACGGTTCAGAATCTTATCGATGAATGTTGTTTGGGATAGAGTGATCCCATTGTCGGTAAAGGTTATTTGGATTCCTAGAAGCCAATTGAGCTCACCCATATCGTTGACCTTAAACTCAGTCTTCAATACATTAATAGTTTGCTCCTTTAGCTCTCCAGTAGCTCCAAACAATGTAATATCGTCCACGTATATAGCCAAAAACAAATTCCCTGATTCGTGGATGAGAACACAGGGATCCCATGCAGTGATAACAAATCCGAAAGGTCCGAGGTATTCTACTAACTGGTAGTACCATTCCCTTGGAGATTGCTTCAATCCGTATATACACCTCTTTAACTTTGCCACCATTCCATCTAACCGGCTGCCTTCCAGTAGATCCATATAAACTTCTTCCTTTAATATCCCATATAAGAATGCAGTTTTGACGTCCAGTTGCCTAGGTCGCCATCCGTTACCTGCCGATATTGCCAATAAAAGTTGAAGAGAATCGTAACGAACCACAGGGGCGAATATTTCATCTTAATCCTGGCCTAAAATTTGTGAGAATCCTTTGGCCACTAACCGTGCTTTATATTGTTCGACTTCTCCTTGAGCATTTCCTTTGGCTTTAAATACCCATCTACTCGCAACAATTTTCCTTCCAATTGGTTTTGGGATTACATCCCAAACATCATTTTCCTTAAGTGACTTTAACTCGTCGTCCATAGCCTTCTTCCAATCTGACCATTGTGGTGACACTTTGGCCTGTCGGTAAGACTTTGGTTCGTCTATTAGTAAAACACTCAAATTTGCCCATTGACTTCCTTCGAGTCCTTCCAGAGGTTGATTATCTGGGGTAGGAGGTCGAGAAGGTGCATCGAGCATTGTTGCATCATTACCGAAACCGTAACGGTCCGGAGGATTAACAACTCTTCCAGCACGGGTGACGACTTGACCAAATGGAATTGGTGGTGGCGTCATAGGCCGTGGAGGAGGAAGACCAACATGTCCCAATGGAAGTTGAGATTGTTGGTCCGGATTTTGATGTTCTTCTTCTTCTGAGAAGTGATAATCAGGAATTGCTGTATGTTCTGAAACATCGAAACTTTGAATATCGTCTTCGACTGGTTGCTGAGGTAAGGTTTCGCGAAACGCCATATCGTTATTGTCGTATACCCAATCCGGAGCCCCAAGGTATTCATCTCTTTTTCCAGCCCTAAAATCTGCTAAAATAATTTGATCAACAACCGGATGACCAGTGTCAAACATATTATTAGCTTCTTGAGGGATTTCCCACATCCATTGTCTCCACAATGCATCCTTTCCTTCACATTTATTAGTATAGGTGTAATCGAGGGATGTTTGAGAGGATGGAGTTTGGTGCTGGTGAATAGATTTCTTCTCTTGGGGTAAAACCCCTTCTATCTGAAGAGGGGGGAAGAAAATGTCTGCCGATACTATGGTCTTTTTTGTATCGGGTAGGAACACTCTATAATGATTAATGGTGTTGGTATAACCGGTAAAAATAGCTCTTTGTGCCCTCGGAGAGAGTTTCTTTCCATCCTTTTGTTTCTGATAAGGTACATGGATATAGCATTCACTGCCGAAAGGTTGAAGATGCTGGATCGATGGCTTCGAGCCATAAAAAGCCTCATAAGGAGTTAGATCCTTTAGTGCCGAATGAGGTTGACGATTTTTTATATATACTGAGGTTACCACAGCCTCAGCCCATAATTTTTTATCGTAGGTCACCGCACTTTCAAGCATAGCTCTAAGTGCTTCTCCTATAATTCGATTAAGACGTTCTGCAACTCCGTTTGACTCAGGGGAATAAGGAGGAGTAAACTCATGTATAATTCCCTTTGATTCAAAGAACCCTTTCAAGTCCTTGGTAACATACTCCCCTCCATTATCCGTTCGAAACGCTTTTGGGGATTTGTGGTGTTGATGCTCCATTTCTGTAACAAAATCTTTGATTATTTTAGTAGTCTCTGATTTTTGTTTCATAAATTGAACCCACGCAACCCTTGTAGCATCATCGACTAGAGTAATGTAATAAAGGGAATTACCATATGACGGAACCGGAAAGGGTCCGCTCAAATCGGAATGAACAACATCCAGTTTATACCTATCTTTCCTTGACATTGACGGTCGTGAATTCCGTGTCATTTTGCTTTTAACACAGGAGGAGCAGATGATGTCCTTTGGTTTTGCTGGGATATCGGTGTCGGAATATAGCTTTATTACTTTATCCATCGAGGATGGTGCAAGATGTCCGAGAGCCTGATGCCAGAAGTTGTAAGTAATATGGGCCGAATGTGAAATCTCAGGAATTTTAAACAAATTTCCATCAAAAACAGCTTCAAACATAACTTTTGTTCCTTTATTAATTGAAATGAAATCCCCCTCCCCAAACTCTGTATATCCCTTAGTGCATAATTTTCTCCACAAAATCAGAGGATGTCCTAACTTAGGAACATGTAAAACATCACAAACACGGAAAGAAGAAACCGATCCATCCCTAAGAACACATTCCATAATCACATTGCCCTTGGCTTCAATCTCCATACTTTCTTGTGAACTGGATTTCACAAATCCGGAACACTTTGAATAATTCAGGAGACGTCCTGCATAAGGGGTCATGTGTGAAGTACGGGCCGTGTCGAAGTAGAAAGATTTGGTTCTTACCTTAGTCTCTGTGGTAATGTTTGCCTCTTCATCTTTCTCCTTTTCCTTCTTCTCCTTATTGAGTTTCTGCAGGCGAAAACATTCATTCCAGGTATGTCCTTCAGACTTTCCGGGATTATGTTTCTTGCACCAAGTGCAGGTTTTTGATTTTGGTGAGGAGGTATTGGAATTCCTTACTGACTTCTTACCCTTCTTCTTATTACCCGAAGGTTTAGAAGTAAACAGGGCAGTGTCGTCCTGGGAATCCGAGGTGTCGATATCCATTAGCCTTTGTTTAACATCGGCGTATGACAAACTGTCTTTTGTCGTAAGATTATCGATCACATTTTTATGGTGTTTAACCAACAAACCCATCAAAAAATCTCTTTTGGCCTTATCTTCATTCAGGAAGGCCGCAAAGGTCGTTTGGTACGAATCCGTGGATCTTTTCCAGAGTTTGGTGAGGTGGAGCCACTGGGACTCAAACTTGGATATAAATTCCGACAAGTTGTTGCCGGAGTACTGGGTAGGAAGGGAGACTAGATTCATTATTTGAGAAACTAGTGCATAAGCTGAATCTCTATAATATTCGGTGCGAAGCCAGGTCCACATCAGGTTTGGTATCTCCAACTCAACAATCTTCTCCAAGATGTCTTGGGAGACCACCTGTATGAATATGGTCGACGCGGTATGGCAAAGATGGTCGTAAGCATCGACCTCTGTTGCGTCAGCTCCTTCAGCAGGGACTATACCATCCACTACTACTTCATACGCCTTTATTCCTTTCAGGATTATGGTCGTCGAGGCGCTCCAAATCCTATGATTTTCCTGTCCCGTAAGTTTGCTGATACTATCGAGCTTAACATTGACGGGAGTCTTTTTGTCTACTCGTGTAGAGAAGGAAAACGCATCAGCAGATGAGGAGCCTCCAGGAGCCATTACTTTCTTTCCTTTCTCGAGAGGTAACGGTGTATCAAAGAGGTCTTCTGGTGTAGATGATGAAGTAGGTGATTCTTCGGGTAGTACTTCGTATTCGATTGGTTGATCGAAATGGTTAACTGGTAGAATTGGATATTCAGGATTGGATTCCGTATCGCTCATCCGGGCTCATAACCTAATAGAATAAGGTGCGAAAGAACAGATAGATTGGTTAAAATCTAATGAAGAGTATCCGAAGCAATAATATGATAAGAGTAACGATGTAGAGAATTGTTCGAAACAAGATCATATAATACTGAAGAAGGAGGTGTCGAGAACATATTATTGTATCCTTATCGATGTCAGAGCAAGTCTAAAGAACTGTTCTCTAACCGGAGAAACAGTATCTATATATACATAATATAAGGAGTGATTGTCTGTGACCACGGTGGCGGAACAATATCCTAAAACAGTAAAGAAAAACTCTTCAACTGTACATAAATACATAAGAACCGTTAAGAAAACATTAGAACAATCTAGGCGCAGTCTAAAAGATAAGCGCTGATAAATCCCTTTCCAACGGAACCAAAAAGAAGATTCTAGACAAGTTCTAACCGGAACTTTCTAGACATCTAAAGATAACAGATAACGAAAGTATTAACACACCACATTATTCTTATCCGCAAAGACCTTCCATACTTATGGAGAATAAAAAGAAAGGTACAATTATTAATAAGAGAAATGTAGATACTTCCGTATTTTCAATAGTGTCGTGTGATTGTAGTGTGAATCAAACAAATTTCGCCCTCTCTCCTGCTATATTTGCGGAAGACCTGGAATGCACGAATGTGCAGCATTTTTATATCGAGCTAAATGTGGTAACAGCCTCGGGTGAGTGATTGTATGCGCACAACCCTGCGGGGATGGTGATAATCGCGAAGAATCATGCCTCACCGTCGGTCATGGCAGCGAATCCGAGAACACTAATATCTCGGGCATGATTAGCAGACGCGGCACACCCTCGTTTGAGATAATATCTCCGTGCCACGGTTTTGCGGGGATGGTGTAAGCGGTAGCAAGGAGGAAGTGTTGCTGGAAGCCCTAAGGTTCACGGTGGTGACTGTCTCATTAGACTTCACACCATGACTGTCCTTTTAGACTTCACACGATGCTCACCCTCATGCTCATCATATATAAGACGCACCTTTGGCCGTCTCTCTTGTACCTACAATCAACTCACTCATTCACTTCAACAGGAAGAGAGGACGAGAAGGAGGTGGTGTGCTGTAGGTGAAAGGGGGGATGGAAGGTGAGAATCAATTAAGAAAGGTAATAGAAGAAACGGGGAAGGAAATTGAAATGTGAATTAGAGGCGTAGAGTAATCCACATCCATTAGTTTCGTTTTAATTCAAATAGCCAGAGAGTACCCGTGTAGACCATTCCCTCCAGTAAAGTGGCCTAGCGACATCATCCGGCTAGCAAGGATTTCATACGCCGAATTGCACTTCGTCTTGTGAATTAGCATTTTCTCCGTCAAGTTTGTACTCTCTTTACCATTTCCTGACTGACGGTCCAAATCCGTAATAAGCACCATAGCGTTTGCCTTCCCCCTTATCACAATCATAGCTCAACTGGGAAGGACAGTTCGGCTGTGTCACGCGAGGCGGAGTTACGGCGCGGACATTATTGGTACGGAGGCCGCTTCAGGGATACTGAAGTACACACGGTTTATCGGCCCGGCAATTTGGCCAGAACCCAAAGTGGAAATATTAACCAGCAGAAATGTTTAGCGGAGTGATTGAATCCATCATGAACGGAAAAGGGGAGGTTAGTCAACGATATGGCCAGACTGTTTGGGTACTGTTAGCCGACGCACAGAATGCAATAAGAACAATCATGCAATTACAGCTAGAATTATCATCGAAAAAGTCCTCGTTATTCATAAATTTCGGTAATCTTTTTTATTAACGCATAAAATAAAGTACCTCAGCATTCTATCCCTAATTTCCATCTATAGCACTTTTTCGACCCTGCAGAAACAATCTAGACTTAGTGGTATGGCTAAGCGCCAGCGAGAAAAGCCATCTGTCTAGTCCTAAACCCTATAACCACCAACAACCACCAGTCGAGCTCTCTTACCCACTATTCCTCTTCCTCCACACCCCCGTTCACCATTACAGCCCCATTCACATTCATCACAACCATGAACTCCTCTCCTTTGAGCTTCTGTCTCACATTGTCCCATACCTCGAGCTATCTGAGACCTCCGAAATCCGGCATTATGCAACCGTTTTGCGCTGCTTTCAATTCGCGATAGAGCGGTACACCTTCAGTTTCATTGCCCTAAAAAGCGGCGGCCTTGCCCTCTTCTCTACTATCTATTCTCTCCCACACCGTCGTGCTGCGCTAGATAATATCTCATACCACGTAATTCTCCCAAGCTATTCCCTCAATTGCATCACCAAATTTGAAAATGCTAGCGAAAAAGAAGTCAATAATGCCGCCTACGCGGTCCAGGGGCTATTCGAGATATTGCATTTTTGGGGGAAGCAGCAGGGAAGGAATATCACTGGAGTTGAGAGCATACTCCCCAACAGGTCCGGCATATAGACGGGGTCTCGAGCTATCTCCCCGCCAGTATAACTATGATCTCCGAGAACGTCGGTACGAGCGTTCAACCCTGCAACCTTCCTTCTCCTCGATCCCCTCCGTTCCCCGCTTCACCAGCTTCAATACGGCACAAGAAATGGCACGCTCGCGACGAATCTCACCCGCAACGATGGTTTCTATCGCAACTGCAATCTCGGAACTCAGGGGGGTCGATTTCTACTTGTCTGACGACGAGAAGAAATATCCAGAGCTTAGGGAGCAGCAACGATACGGTGCTTCTTCCGTTTTGTCCCTCCATCTAATGCTGACAATGTAGACTTTGCGAAAGCGCTCCCGGTGCTGCCAATGACGATAACAAGCTTGAAGCTGGCGTTTTCATATTACGAGCCATGCAACCATAACTCCCCGCACCCACGACTGGAACCTGATCGCCTTACCCTCGCGCTTTACTCGCAGCTATGGAAATCGCCGCACCTCATTCGTATCATGCTATCGGGGCGGATAGTCGTTGGCGAGAAGATTTTCGATGGCGAATGGCCGGCAGTCGAGTACTTTGATATAGTCTTGAGTACGGCTACTCCCGCCAGAGAATGGCATTACGAAGGTACTCCTGAGGAGTCGGATGACGATGAGGATATTAACCTTGAGTCGGAGTCCGACAACGACTCAGTCCACTCTTCCGGCTCCTCTAACTCTAAACTTGGGGACTATTACTACCCCAAGCGTGAGGCTGGGGCTGCGGGGGTGATCCCGTGTCGTGGGTTCCGCACTCGTCTCGCTCCGCGCTTCAATGCGTTCTTGCTTGCGGTGGGAAGAGCAGTGAAAAGGATGCCGAGTGTGAAGAGGTTGTCTGTCATGACTAAAGAGTAAACCGACAGCTTGTTTCAGGCAGGATTTTACGCTGAGGGGTAAAGGCGGGGATTCATGAGAGTGATGGGGATGGGGGCAAGAGGGGATGGTATGTGACTGTTGGCAGAGCTGCAGAGTGGGATTTGATACCGGAGGTGAGAACGGTGCGGGATGAGGGGGCAGGTATAGTTCGTGTGGAGATAGACGAGTGAATGGGTGGGCTGCACTATCTCTGTGCATGTGTGTTGCGGCCCGAACCACGTCGGTAATTGCATATTTCGGGAATAGGGATTGTACATTCCCAAAGTGCGAGCAAGTTAACCTAGCTTAGCGCGCCCGGCATACCATAACAGCTTTTATAGATATCAAATAAATCGGCCGAACCAAATAGCTAAGGAATTTAAGCCACAGATGCTGAAACTATGATAGCTGCCACCTTGCAATCAATGATAGAAAATTCAATTTTAATAAGATCCGCCTTCTCAACTTTCCCAACCTAGCGACGTGAAATATACTAGAGAGTAATACTAATTCTAACGGGATCAAATTGTGCTACACTACCTAAAATGGATTATTCCATGTCCCCAAAACAGCGTTGACGGCTTGATCCAGCTTCACGATCTTCTCAACAAGAACCTTGTCGTCATCACTTAGTTTACTGGGATCCGAAGGGATATACCCTTTCAGGTGGTTAACCCAGCCAGTCATGTACGTCTCCGCCTTCAACCTGGCCTTATCCGTGCGGCCCCTGATCCATTGATTCCATAGATCCCTCAATCCGACGCGTTGGTAATTGCCGTATGCTTGGCCCTTGAGTAGCGGGTGCAACTGCGGGACTTTTGTGCCGTCCATGCTCTCGAACATATTGCCTACGCGATTGGCTTGGTTGACGAGGTATTGGGAGATAGTGGGGATCATATGGTATTTGTATGCGAAAAGGACATCTTTGATGTTTTTGATTGCTTTGTTGACATCATTTCCGATGTATTCGAACATTGTATCGTCGGTATTGATGGCGCTTTTACCCCACATCTGTTCGTACAGTTAGTTAGTGGCTCTCACGCTAGAGAGGGATGGGGTGGTACGTACTCCTTCCTTTGCAGTATTAACCCCCGTTTCTAAAAGAACAAATTCGCTAACCCAGGCATTGTCCTTTCCAGGATACACACTACCGATCCAGTCAAGAGGGTTTTTAATAGCCCCTGAGTTGTCATTTGAGAACCAGAACGTCCCACCAATGTTCCAGAAGGGTTTCATGTATTTGCACAAATCTACCTTCGAACCTGCTATGGCACCTGGAGTGAGATCGGAATATATATCTCCCAGTGCAGCCATTGCCTCTTCCAAAAAAATCGATATCAATTGGAACTCAAGAATGTGCTCGGTAGCGTATTGGTCACTGTTTGTACCTTTGACAGGCGTAGAAACTATGCCGAATTGGAAGTCGTTACAATCCGTTGGATTAATAGCCCCGTAAGTTTCGATGCCTGCTACACGCTGTATATTGGTCTCTGTTAGTACCATTATAGTATATCAGGATACTAGGACTTACGCCGATAATATCCCCAGACGAATCGAAGGTGGGAGAAACGATCAACATCTTGGCGCCGCGTTTGGTTTTTTTGTTGAACTCACAAAAGTCGATCTTTTTCTGGTCGCTGCGTTTCTCGAACCAATTATAATGGGTCATGTCCGTTATATCTCGTTTCGACACAAGGGTTGGGTCATTCATCTGGCTAGGTTCCCAGCCGGTTATGTCCTGACATGCTGTTCCTGACTTTTCAGGCGCTGGGCAGAAGAAGCACTTTTTGGGGAGCTGCAGCACTGGACCATATGTATCGCGTTTTGCGAGAGACATGCCGTAGCCACCGCCAAAGTATGTGTCCAGAGAATCTGCGCTGCGCTTCTCATGGGTGGGGCATGTGCTTCCCGCTATCAGTGTCTTTGCCGGAATAGACGCTATGGGGAAGCTTCGTGGTTGCCAGTTAAACGCATCGGGAGCCGTAGCGCGTGCAGTCAGGTCTGCACCCACGTCAATGCCGTATGTGAACGGGCAATTACCGTTGTTTGAGAGCTCTGCCGTGGCGTACACACGCATCCAACCATCTGCCTCAATCTCGACCTTTGCCGCACCAACATTCCACATCTTATCGAAGTCAATGCCGAAGATGAAAGTCGGCTTCAGATGAGCTGTTATCTGCCCTGTGGCTGTAACAGAGTAATCGAATGTCGGTTGTTTCAGCCCATCGAGAGTAATTGCGCGTTGGGGCGAGGATAATGCTTTCGGATCCCAATCGCTACTTTGGTCTGGATAGGTTTGCTGAATATCCCAGGATGCGATGTCGACACGTGATTCCAGATGGCCTGACAATGACACCTCGGCTTCCGCAGCGGCAAAGAGTTTGAAATTCGGACCGACAGTTAACAGTTTTGGGATACTAAACGAGGCGCCGGGGAAATTCTGCAGGCCGGCGATCTCGAAGTCACCGGTTTTGAAGACGGCTTTTCCGACTGCGTCGAGTGTAAAAATCGCGGATACCTCCCCCTTATTTTTGAAGTATAAGTACGACTGGCTAAGATCTAGCGGCAGCCGGAGGGTAGTGATGAGAGTAAGACCAAAACTAGTGGAGACTTTGACATTTGCCGTTGCGCGTGCGTCAAGAGTTGCTGAGACTAGGGCGCTGCCAACTTTGCAAGGTCCCCATTTTTCCCTGAGAAGAATCGCAGTGAATGATTGGTCGATATCATGTGTGAACTCAGGCTTGATTCCACTGTTGAGAAGACCCTTGAGCCAGTCGATGACGTCGCTGCCAAACCACCGTTTGTGGAGTTCGTCCTTGCTCAACCCCCCGAAATGGTAATCATCGCGCCATTCATCTTCGAGCCATCGCTTGTGATTGCCGCCGACATCTGCAAGCGAGCGCTTACGCTTCGTTTTTGCCGCTTTTTCGACGATGTTGTCCCAGTAACCCTAGTGGATATATCAGTCAATAAGGACTAACCAAGTTTGGCATGGTAAAAACATACTACTTCATTGCTGAAATCAACTCTGAGCTGAGTATCACCGAGATCTCGAGGGACTCGTCTCCATTCGTAGTCGAAGGTAAGGTCGTAAACCACAGGTTTGTGACCGAAATTCCGCTTTGCTAGGTGATGTGGCAGAGTTTGGTCTTTCGACGGTGCCATAGATTTAGCAACTGCATACTTGCTTGGGCCGCAACCTTTGGGCATCTCCAGAATGGTTCCAGGAACGCCATGTCCTAGAGATATTTTGCCACAATTACTTTGTTCAGACACGTCCGTGCAGATCATCTGAACTGTCTGTTCCTCTTCGCTAACGGCATCATTGCAGTTGAACACCTCCCAGTGTGAGCCATCGCGTTTATCCAGCGAGATCTGGAGCTCTTCTGGAGATGTGAGAACCCAGAAGCCAAAGGTGGCTTGATCGGGGTCATTTTTAGTCGACGTATCGGCATGGCCATCGCCCCAGGTGTTGTCAACTTTGATATCGAAATTCGTGTCGACGTTATCCCCGGTTGGAGGATGTTGGAATAAGTGATCAAGAGGCACCGGAAGGAAGGGCGATTTTCCATCCGCTGGATCACAGCAGAAAACTCGAGTGCGCTCCATACGAGGAAAACATGATTGTCCCATCCCATAATCGCTTTGGGTTACTTGCACCTGGTGGCCGATATCGCAGTGGTTGTCGAAACAGCTCCCGGGCTGGCCATGCCAGCGGCAATTCTTCCATTTCTTGGCTGAATCAGGAGGGCAACAGTATCGCCTTTCGAGTTCCATGTCAATTCCGTCAAGAACGTCGGCAAGTGCAGCACCAAACAAGCCGCCAAAACTTGCGATGTCTGCTATAGTTGATAAAAATGTGCCAGCAAATGTCTGCTTAATGTCAGTGGACTCATAATTCTGATCCCCGGGAGACTCACAAATAACTCGTCGCCAGCCTTGCACTTCCCAGCAACACCCGTCCAGTAGCATGAGTTTTCTTTACCCTCAGGAACTTCGCAACAATAGGCTTTGTTACCATCCTCACAATATGCACCGCTACCCCATCGGTTGAGCTCGACTGCGACTTCGCCGTTCTCACAGTGTCCATTGCAAGAAGGCGCAGATCCACGCCACCGGCAATTTTTTGGGTCCGGAGCAGCGGACAGCGGACAACACAGTGTACTATCTTTTTTATCCGAATGACGAAAGACAGGTGTGGCACCACCACACGGTTGGGTGGTTATTTTTATAAACCCTGGTTTATCGCATCCTTTTCCGCAGTCGGTGACGTAGCAATCTTGTGCCGTTACGTCCTATCTCATTGTTAGCTCCTTCGTCTAGTAAGAGGAGAACATACTAACCTGCCAGTAGGAGGCATCGTCCGCCTGTTTTTGGAACGCTTTGACTGATTTGGGAGCCAGAACTGCTTGCAGTGCTCGAAGGTCGGGAGTGTCTTGATCAATCTAGTAATGGTATGTGTAAGAGGCTACGGAGAAATACAGGCGGTGGAGCAACTGACCGACCAAATCAGGAGACCTCCAAGTCCCAGATCATTTGCAAACTTAATTTTCGCCTTGATAGTGTCTTCGTCATCCTGCAACGGTGTTACTACCAGACCTGCAAGACATGGAGGCCGCAGTAACTCACATAAGATACCCATTGATCTTGATTCCAAACGATATATTTCACAGCGTTCTCTTTGTCATGATAAGGCTTGATGTTGTGCTCGTCGATGATCTCCGTGATCTCCTTGAACGAGAGCGTTCCTGAATTTTTGGTGCACTATAGTATTTCCATCAATATTAACACGCAGGAAAAAAAAAGAGACGGAAATACCGAGCCAGGAGAAGCCCCTCCTTTGAAATTGCATCCAGGTTGATAACATGACGGATCTGAAAGCTGGAATGACCGACCATAGAAGCCAATGCCAAGATTCAGCTTATTTGCTGGAACGTCGTTGCGCCACAGGAGGTCCATAGCTTGCTTGATCTCGGTTAAATTAGTATGTGCTAACACGTGACTGCCGATTGGGTTATTTGAATCCCAGGTTCCGTGGAGGCTGCAGCTTATTAGAGAGCTCCCGGAATTGATCTACAGATAACTCACTCATAACCTGCAAAGCAACGTAATCAGCACAAGAGCACTGGAAGAGTGGGAGGAGAACATACTCATGACGTTGATAAAATCGACATGTTCGACAGCCTTGAGATCAAAGTGTCTCAAGTACCAATAACTGGTCGGAGTCGTGAAAGAAACTACGTATTTGATGGGCTCCTTGTCAACAGCCTCCCGTAGCTCTTTAAGAAATTGTGTGAAATTTATTCCATCGTCTTCATGCCCCCCTCTATCTGTAGCACCAGGATATTCCTAAAATCATCTTAGCATTTGGAATTGCTTCTCTTCCATGTACTGCTGAACATACCCAATCAAAGTCAACACCATCAAATGCGAATTCGCGCAGGAAACTGAGCAGGTTGGTAATAAACTTTGCCCGATTTTGCTGCGTACTGACCATGTCACTGAAGACCGGTTGTGTGGTTGTGCCGTTATCATTGAATGTCCATCCACCAAGAGCAACAACGGCCTTCAAGCCACTGTTCTTCTTCTTCATGTCTGTGAGATCCGAGAAGAGCGTAACGGGAAGATTATCCATTGGCGCGACATTAAAATCACCGGGAGTGATGTATCCGAACGAGAAGTATAAATGAGTAAGACCACCGACTGGGATATCCGCAAAATTCTGTACAAGTTGAGCGAGAAACGTCAACAGCTGGATTGTTTTTGGACACCAACCATTCCGTTGCAACTCCGATCGTGCGCCCAAGCCTCGTAGTAACCAATGACACGGGACTGGACATCACCTCCGGAAGAACCAGAACCTGGCTGGTCACAGTTGCTTTGACAGCCAGTGTCTGGGTCATCTCCTTTTTTGCAAAATTCATCCGTCATTCCACAAAAGCCGTACTGACTGCAGCAGACATTCAGTGGGCACTTAGCCCCAGCCACTTTTGCATATTTGCCGCATTCGGCGTGGGCGTCACAGTTTGACCAACAAACATCGTTTGGCGACTGGCCATTAGTCCCGCAAGCGTCTGGGCCATAATTGCAGTATCCAGTTTTTTTGGAGCAACAAGCACCTATGTCTTTATCAGGAGGTGTAAACAGAACAATGACAGATTATGTGCATACCATTCGAGCAAGGCTTGGTCTCTGAGCAAGAGTAATCATCATCTGTCACCTGTCTCGGAGAGAGTGTGTTGGCCGGGCAGATTGGCGCATTTTCGTCAACTCGAGCCTTTACCGAGTAGTCAAAAGGACTGAAGTGCTCGTTTCTACGGGTCAGCATAGTTTACCTAAAGGGATTATTGAAAAACTGTGTATGTTGGCGTATGGACAACGCATGACACTGTGTGCTCGAGTAGAGCCTACACACAATCTCGGATACGACGAAGTTGTTCAGGGTTAGGGCTCAAAAGTACTAGGTTCAACTTACGAAATTATTACATTTCTGCAGACCAACTTCTTATCACCCCAACCAGTAATTTCTGAACGGTGTGCCCTTGGGTGTGCAGAAACAAAAATTTCGATAGGAACAAATAGGAAAATAGAGAGCGTAATAAACGAAAGAAATTGTGTGAAGAAACGAACCGAATGGAAGGAGTGTGAAGAAGGCATCATCACCGAGTGACGAATGCTTCAAAAAGGAATACTGAGGCCAGATGGCGTAGTGCTATTGCAAAGAGGACTTTGAGAGTAACTGGTCATATCAGAAAGACGTCCGCCCTGCTTGCAGCTTGGTCAAATAAAGAAATCTAGCTATAAGGTTTGAACGAGTATGTTTGGTGGGATAGAGAAATGCCGAGATTAGTCCTGTGCTATCGTTTCAACTATGCCCCAGGAAGATTCATTTTCTGGTCACCGATCTGAATCTTGCCTGATTTGGAAGGGCCATCTTCTAGATTCTGTTTATGCATATGCACGCTACTGTTACCGACTACTCGCTCACCCTGAAGAAACACAATGCAATCCCAAAACTGTGGGATGGAGTATGTACGCCCAACTAAGTAATCACAAAATGCAGCTATGTTCACCGGACCTTTAATTTTTGCCACTTGGATTTTTTGCTAGGCGGCAATACCAGTAACCGGAGGATAGTTTTGCTCGCACAGGGTCGAGTTGGGGTTTTCCGGGTCTACCTACGCTACAGTACCTGGTTGACGCAGAGAAATTCCTGTGCTACCGGTAGTCTGACAAATAGGTAAGAACCTTTCGCTGCTGGGCAATGTATAGTAACTTTTTGTCGCCTGCGCGTAGGTAGTGTTACAGGCGAGGGTTCCGAGGCATAATTTCTTAAGCTTTTGTGCAAGATGCGGGTATCTGCAATTCTGATCAACGTCTGCGAGGCCGATGCGACCTGCATATATCCTCGCCCACACGTGCACCAAAAGTCCCTTACATGCATTAGCGCATGTACACCAGACATAGGGGATATATTTCGTGCAACACATAATATTCATCTCCTATCCGTCGTTGCTCTCGTCTTGTAGCGTATGCCTCGCAAGAATCGGGGCACGGCGTAGGAAGCGCTAAACCGGTGAAAAATGTGGGTGAATAACAATGCCGGGCAATTGCAAATAGCATAGGACAGGGTGAAATTATTTAGCATGCTCTAAATTCTCACTTTCATGTCTTAAATTCTATCCATTGAGTCTCCCCACAGCTATTGCCGTGTTACACGCCTAGCCTTGTTTAGAGGGTGCTATCAACTAAAGAATAGATTAAATCGAAAGAAGACGCCGGCAGTAACGTTACTCTAGAAAATAAGTAGTAGTTACTTAAGGTTCATTGCAACCTATGATATGATTACGTAGAACAGTGAATAAAATATCCTCAACCCCAATATCAGTTCTCAGAAGAAAGGGGAAAGTATATTGATTACATACATTCTCGACAATTATCAGTATTATCAAACCATTCAATTCAGCCAGCAGATTAGATAGGAAAATAAGTAGCTGAGAGTATTCTGAGGTTCTTGGTCAGCGTATGTGAGATGCGCTATTGCATGTCGTTAGCCTTCAACCTGCTGGTGAACGACAATATCAAGCATTATGCATCTACATACCGTGAGGGTATCCTAATATCTACTGGATGTCGTACAGAGCAGAGCACATGCACAGATGGAAATTGGTACTTCGGGTATGGAAACAAAAACTAGATTGATTCGAGACTTTCTACGGTACGACGATAAATATTGTCCCTGTCGAACCGCTAAGGAACCCTGTTCTCCTTGGATTGCAATTTGGAGTATATTAATTACGGCGAAAGTCAGGACAATAATTCTTAGCACTTAATACTTACAAGGCCGAGGGTGCTAGTGAGTAAGGTGTGGTGCTTGTTTTTGACTCCTTTAGCCAGCCCAGCCTCGGTATGGCAATACTGCCCGAGACTCCCACAAATTCTACGCAGTGTATTTCCTAAATCAATATATTCCATTGTGGCTGCGGACTCGGAACACCCTTAACCAGTTTACCTAGCTCCCGGATCGCCGGGTCGCTATGGGGCCCAACGAGCCAGTCCGCTTCAGAATATTGGGGGGCAAAAGCTGATAAAACCAACTTTAAGAAGCCTATCTAAAATAATCAAATGCGCAAATGCATGTAGCACTATGTGAAGCTAGGTTGTACATAACTAAAAAGACATCCACCATGAACAACCTGAAATAATTGAGGGGAGGCAGATGGGATTAGAGGCCATGGTATTCGAAGTGAAAATACCTATTGTGCCCTCCGATGCATAGCGGTAGTGGGTGGGAAAGCTACAACTTGAACTCGAAGGGTTCTCCTTAGGGTAGTGGCGGGGAAAGGAAGGAAGGGAAATGTATGTTATAGCCGTAAGCGGCCGAATACTATATGATTACAAACTTGGAATAATAAGTTAAATCCTGGGGTGCTGCATCTTATTCAGTACTAGTTAGCATTTGTAACTTGAATATGCAGGTAACATATCTAAAGATTAAAGTTTCAACAATTTACACTTAGAGTATAAATTTGCTATGGAGAGGTTACAAACTAATTCACACCTGAAGCGAGTAACGATACTAAGAGATATAACCGACCTTGCAAAACGGCAACAGGTGATTTTCCGGAATTGGACTTGCCGATGCCCTCAGAGCATCGGCAGTAATTTCTGTCTCCAAAACCTCGGTAACAACGCTTAATCGCAATTTCGGTAGTATCTAGTGCCGGTACCGGTCAAGCAACCTTCAGACCCCCGAAACAGCCCATCAAAGGGGGTAGCTGGTCTCCTGGATATTTGGGATGCATCATCGGTACGTGGAGAGGCTGGATCAGGAATGTCGTATAGATACCATAGGATTAAAAAATGAACAACCCTGAAATGGGGAATTCGCCTAAGCGAGTACCCGGCACATGTTACCCTCGGTTACTGGGATTGGCGCGTAATGGCACACTCACCGGGTGCTCGCACATGCAAGGCGAGATGCTATCTCGACCAAGAAGTCTGGGAACAGGGACCTCACATTCCCGATTTCACCTATGGGCAAGTACTACAGCCCTGAAGTAAGCGTCCGACTAATTTAACTCCTCCGGTAACTAGAAATTCGTCGAACATCATCACCCCGCCGGCAAAATACCCCTCATGACCTCCTATCGTAGATATTCTGATCACGGATTCTGTATGTATAGTACTTGATGTGATATTTCGGCATGTTTGAATGGGCGGCATTCAAGCAACTCTTTCTGCTTCCACTCCTTTCAGCCAGTTCCTTTGGCAATACTAGAGTCGCTCTCTACAAGTAAATTCAACCAGTCATTCATTTCAAATGTTTTCACTTTCCAACCGCGGCCAGAGCATAGCACTGGCTGTGTTATTCACACTCTTTCATACTGTTACTGCAATCCAGTTCTTCGACAATTCAACAGTCCCGACCAATTTGACGACGGCCTGTACCAACGCCATCCTCAGCGATGTCAATTGTAGTCCGGTCGTTGCCTCATTACGCAGCGGTTCTTATTATCCGAACTCGACTCTTGAAAGGACCTGCACGACTAACTGCGAGAACGCCCTTTCTACCTACCAATCAAATATTGTTGAAGCATGCGATACGGAGACATGGAACGGATACGAAGACGCCTCACTACCGGTCGTTATGATTCCGGATCTCCTCCGGTACCACTTTGGCTTAATCTGCTTGATGGACTCTGGTCGGTATTGCAACAATGTTGCAGCAGCTTATGCGGCTTCACTAGATCCAAGCGGTAGGTTATCTCTCCGATAATGATGGTTTATTCCTGAAAGATGGTGATCTGGCCTTGCCACCAAAAGTCTCCCGACCATATACTGATTGCTTCCGGGTATCAGGTGGTGATCCTGTCAACGGTAATCCTGTCAATGGAGGAAATACGACGGATCCTTGTGATCTATGTTTCATCAAAAACCTTCGATATCAAGCTGGATCGCCTTACTACGATGGCCCTCTACTGGTCGAGAGTTCAGTATACGAGTCCAAGACATCCAGTTGTGGTATTTCCGGGTATCCGTTGACAACCACGGATTTGGACTTCTTCACGTAAGCTTATTCCATTCTGATACCGATCCCTTTTATATTGACATCATTTTTCAGACCGACGGAAACCCCTGCGCCTACTCCTACTGCATGCTCGGGAGCGACCTATGAAATCCAACCGGGTGACGATTGTCACTCGATATCCAACTCACAAGGTATCGGTACTGGATGGCTCCTGGCCGATAACGGACTCACTGCTTCATGCGCGAATTTCCCCACCAACGGAACTCTTTGCATCGTCAATACGTGTGATGTCTATACCGTTCAAACAAATGATACATGCACATCTATCGCTAGTACGTATAACATTACAGTCCCGCAGTTCAAAGCCTGGAACCCCGTAAGTGCACCGAGCGCCTTCTGTCATTGTCCAGGGACTAAACCCTAATCCAGACTATCAATGCTGGCTGCTACAACATCGATAGAATGAACGGCACCCAGGTATGCATTAGCGTACCAGGAAGGCCGTACACAACTCCTGCCCCAACGACTCTAGCACCTACGATCCCCATCACAGCGGCACCAGTTCCGACGGATATCGCAGATGGCATAAACCAGTATTGCGGCCGCTATTATCAGGCAAAGCTTGGCGACTACTGCAATATGATTGTTATAAAGTTTGGTATCTCCTTGGACGATTTCGTTTTTTTGAACCCGGTGATCAATGCAAATTGTACGAATCTGTTTGCAGAGGAGAGTTACTGCGTTCAAGCAGTTGGTGATAGTGAGTTACCCTCTCCCCGTCTCTACACGCTCGATTCTGACTCATCGGTAAAGTCAATACGTACAGCGGCCATCCCGGCGCTAGCGGCCCAACTACAATCACATCTGCAAACCTAAGTGGCGATATTGCAACCCTCCCAGATGCGACATATGTCACGCCCACAAAAAGTTCAACAGATCTACCACTTGCGACAGACACGCGTGGCGACTGTAATAACTATTTCGACGGCGACATGTTCCAGGGGAGTGCTAGCGGGACGAACTGGAATTCACCATGTGATCTTGCAGCTTCGGTGTTCGGGGTTTCACTGGATGATTTTGGAACATGGAATCCTTGTAAAGTTTCAAATGTTTCCCCAATCCGCTTTGGCTGGCTCTAACTAGGCGCAGCGCTCGGTAATACCAGCCTTGCGAATTGCACATTCGCCACCGGAGTGCAATATTGTGGAAAGTTATACTTCGGCGACGCTCCGCCTGGTGCTGAACCTACAGGCTCGGAACTTCCAATCAGAGTATGTATTTCGGCTCAGTAGCCTGCAAGCTGCATCTGACATCGAATATCAGGAGGGTACAACAACGAATTGCACCGAATACCTCGATGTTACGGACGGCTGGGGATGTCAGGATATTCTCAATATCTACCATCTAACAATTTCTCAATTCTTCCAATACAATCCCTCTATCGGATCCGATTGTTCAGGTTTATGGCTAGGTTTGCATCACAGCGCCTACCTCGCTCCCGGCTCAACTAACACCCCCAAGACTATCAGTACTGCATCCGCACCCCGGACTACGTCGACTCTAGTGCTTCTGGCTCAAGCTCAGCAACTTCTGCCACACCCACAGCGCCCCCAGGCCCAACCCAATCCGGCCAGCCCACAGACTGCAAAAAGTGGCATACGGCACAATGTAAACCCCCACGTCCCAATAAACGCTCTTACTAATCTCCCTCAGCCGGCGATTCCTGCGCTTCCGTCGAAGCCCTCTACTTCATAACCTCCGCGCAATTCCTCTCCTGGAACCCCGCGGTCTCCTCCGACTGCACCTCCGGTTTCTGGGCCGGTAATCCCACTCCCTCCCTCCCTGCCAACAAAACTAACGATTAAAAGGGTACGCCTACTGTGTCGGCACCTCCGACACCATCTTCTCTACACGCTCCTCGGAACCGGCGGCGCCGTCTGCGACGACCTCACAGGTCCCTGTCCCTACGCCAACACAGGCGAATAATGCGGTGTCGAACTGTAATAAGTACGCGCAGGCGCAGAGCGGGGATTATTGTTACTTGTTTGCGCAGAATAATGGGATCACGGTGGAACAGCTGTATGCATGGAACTCGGTGCTGGGGAGTGATGGCAGTGGGTGTGCGAATAGCTTTTGGCTGGGGTACTGGTATTGTGTGGGTGTTAGTGCGTAGACTGTGTAAGGTGCCAGGGGTTTTGTATGCAAGTAATCTAGAGGGACAGAATATATCCTTTTCGATTCTGGTAAAAACGCCTACCAGGTTGGCTACACTCTTAGCGACGCCGTGAGAACTGGAAATAGCCAATTGATGGCCTAATATTGGTGGTGAGTCTTTGAGCGTGCTACGATTAGATTACATTTGTGGGGGAGATGAATATTCAGACGGTGATTTCGGTATGTGACTCAAAGGTTTTCTTCTACTTATACAAGAGAGATGCCGGTCTTCGCCCGGTTAACTTGTGACATGACTCAGTGGGACTCTGTTCGTTGTCTCCGTACCATCATCTTGAACTGTATGACTTGTTGGAGGGGGGAGGGGGGAGTCATCATTGATGATTTGTAGAATTTTCTAAGCTAAATATTTCTCAATTAAGCGATTATCAAGCTTAGAAAAAATCCCACATAAATCGCAAAACAGATCTTAGACAGCGGTGTGCGTAAAGTTTCGCTGTATAGCCGAGCTGAACATACTCATTAGTCAATCATTGCTATCTGATAACTCGAGTCAATAGGTTGTTGATGTATTACCGATCGCGACTTAATTTGAGCCAATCCATCAATTGTGAACACAAAAACATACTAAAAATCGGAGTGTAGTTGCGTTGCAACGGAATAATGTTAATACCGGAACTATGCTAGGTCGGTTATACAGCATGGGTCGGTTACACAGCATGGCTGCTGGGTTGCTAAAGAAGGTATTGCTTCGGCATTAGCGTTCGGCTGTGGCAGTGCATTCGGCACTTTCCTACCCTGTAGTGTTCCTAACCCTACAACATTCCATCTTATTTCTTCTCACCACCATTGCACTCCACTACCACTACCACTACCACTACCAACCATTACACTCCGCTACCACTACCAGTACCACTACCACCAACCACTACTATCATCACCTCTGCAATGAACTCCCTCTCGCCTGAACTCCTCTCCCACATCCTCACCTTCCTCCCTGACAACACTCTACACACCTACGCGACGATCTCTCGTCCCTTCCAATTCGCGATCGAACGCCACACCTTCAGCACAATCACCTTCCACTCCTCCTCCCTCCCGCTCTTCACCAGTGCCTTTAGCCCCCCACACCGCCGCGCCGCCCTCGCCTCCCTCGAATTCCACATTCTTCTCCCGGCGCACAGCGACCCTTCCGAAGATAGTGACACCTCTGAAGACAGTGACACCACCGAAGACCGCGCTGCCTCCGAAGATAATGCGGCCTTCACCTCCGCCACCACATCTCTCCTCACTCACCTCTCCACTTGGTCCTCCGGGCGCGGGATAAAACTAGAGATGAAAGCCTACTCCGACACAGATCGTGACGAAAACCCCCACCCGTTCCTCTCGCTCCATCCAGCCTCCTCCATCCCCTCCGTCCCCCGGATCACGCGGCTAGACCTCATCTCCCCCCGCCGCATCTCCGGCGCTGCTGTTGCTGCCATTGCTGCCCGCCTGCCCTGTCTGCAGGAGGCAGAGTGGTTTCTCTCTGACGAAGAGCCTGGAAGGTTGCAACACCGTGGAGGTTTGTAGTTGTCTCTTTCTCGCTCCAACCTCCCTACCTTAGCATGCTAGCTGATGGAAGAAGACCTTGCCGCCACCCTCATCCTACCGTCCACTCTCCGCCAATTCTCGCTAGAGCTGGAACCCACCGATCCTGATGATGCAGTGCCGCTGCCTTGTCTTGCCTCCGACCGTTTGGCAGCGAGTCTGGCACAGAACTTACAGGGTGTTGTCGACATCACGCTCTCTGGCCCCATCGTGCTTGGTGCCGAGGTGTGGGATGGCGACTGGCCGGTCGTCGAGATGTTTCATATTACGCTAAGTGTTATGAGGGTCGACGGGGGGTGGTGGTATGATAGTCCCACCTCCACACCTGACAATACCCCCGACGACAGAACGAGGATTGTGGAGGGTTTTAATACCTGGCTGCTAGCTATGGCACGTGGTGTGGGAAGGATGAGGAGGGTGAAGAGGTGTGCGGTTGAGATGAATGTGCAGAGTACGAGTGCGTTTGAGGCAGCGTTTGATGGGGATAAAAGAAAGTGGGAGGTGGTGGTTGGACTAAGGGCAGAGTGGAGCTTGGGAGAGGAGCTGAAGAAGGAGTGGGAGGGGATGGTCGGGAAAGAGGGGTTGGGCGTGGTGGAGTTTGGGTAGATGGGTATTGTAGACTGTTTTGATTTATGTAGAGGGAGGTGGTGGAGAGGAGTGGAGGAGTTAGTATATAGGAGAGTGGAGATGACAATCATGCCGCATTTCATTGCTTCTTAATAAAGTATGTCATGTACGTATCATACGATGTTAACCGTAGTAATCCGTATAAGTGACAATCGGCTAGGTCCTATCCAGGCTACTACTCTCAGCACCTCACATCACAGATCTTCATGTCAGTCAAATGGGTTCTTTTATCTGACATCTATTCGAGATGCATCAACCGTGGTATAACCCACTTAGATTCATAGCATGCGTATGCACCTAACTAGCTGAGACGCATCTCCTGATACAAGCCTCAATCCTTATACAAGTCGTATCTTTATACAAGCCATATCCTCATACATGGCCGTAACAGATCATCCAAGTATATACGTAATACAATCATCGATATTTTGTATACTAGATATGTCGCGAGATAGTTCAAATACAACGTGATACTTTGTGACCGCAATAAACAAGAAACGGTAGAAAATCTTGAATTAGAACGGCTAGGTGAAGGAAATTTCTCGGGCTTCTGCTGCGGTAATCTCAAAAGTTTATACGGCTTCGTTTTGCTCTGGCACTCACCCTGTTGTATCTATCCGTTTTGACACTTTGCTGGCGGGGTGGAGATTTCCGCAAACAAACACCTCCCCAAATCCCTGCCACTGCAACCTCGATACAAGCTCTACATTTGAGAACATTAAGAATAAGATATGCAAAGCTTCCAACGACCAAATGTTCGGCTTAGGAGTACATAGAACCATCAATGCCTTGCCGGAGGTGACCAAAGGATCCGATCCATTTTTCTTAGCTGCATGGGTCCTATCACAAACTTCATGGTCTCTAGTAGTGCAATATTGACATCAAGGCCCCCTAGGCTTGTGTCTGGAGACGTGGTGATATGAAAAGTGGGTTTCCGCAGTATGGCTCGGCGTAGTTTTATTCGCTGCCTGTTAAAGTAAATTGAGCCCTTCCTCGGGAGCCTGCTGAAGCCACATAAAATTATCTCCTTCATAAATTTGCACAGGCGACAAGGTGTTTAGCGTAACACAACGGAACGGAAACTAAACGTTCACGTGGTCTTAGCTTAGCGAAAAGCTTTATACTTTGCATCCCTGCAACTAAGCTCGCACATCGGGCTGTATGAGGCGGGGGACAAAAGTCATGAATAGTTCGTTGCAGCCGTGTGTACCACACTAAAATAATGCGCCTATCCATTCCACCTCCACCACCTAACCCGCACAATGAATGGGATACACTTGCTCGCATAATTGTTTTGATCTTGCTTTACCGAAACATCTCGGCGCACCGGTGTTTCTCAACCGACTATAGAGACAAACTACACCAGATCTCAACCGTATTGAAATGTTTGGAGGATTATGACGCAGCGTATTGAAGCCCGCCAAGAGTTCCCTACTACTGCTACAAATATGAGAGAGTGGGACAATTTGGTACCTACTGATTGGAATAAGTTTGTCGATAACATGCCTGAAAGGATTGCACAGCTAAAAAAGAGAAAAGGCATGCAAACTTAATATAAATTTACACAGCAATACTTGGTGTATTAGTTTCATCCCTTAAACTGTCTTTTGTATTCTCTTTTGTTGTGGAGTTATTGTAATTTTTGTGTTGTGGTTGTGTTGTCGATCTATTCGTGACTTTGTCCCCGCCTCGCACGCGAGCGAGTTTACCCTGCCACCTTGCTAAACCTTATCACCACTCCATTTCATCATTGTTTCTTCTCATCTCCCAAAGTTCATCGCCACCAAGATCACCGCAATGAACTCCATCCCCTACGAACTCGTCAACCACATCCTCACCTTCCTTCCAGACACCCCCTTACACCCGTATGCCACCATCTCCCGTTATTTGCATCCTGTGATCGAACGCCACACTTTCAGTGCCATAAAACTTCGCTCCCTCGACCTCCCGCGCTTCATCAGAATGTTCAACCCCCCACCCCGCCGCGAAGCTCTCGCCTCCCTCGAATACCACATTCACCTCCCCGCGCCTAGCGATACGCCCGAAGACAGTGCTGTCTTCACCACCGCCCTCACCGATCTCCTCGCCCACCTCGCATCCTGGGGTCTCCGCGGTCGCAACATCAAGATAGAGCTCAAAGCCTACCCCTCATCAGGTACCATCCAACATCCCCACATCTCCCTTTCGCTCCTTCCGCCCTTGTCCATACCCCTAGTCCCCCGGATCGTCCGCCTCGACATCATCTCCCCCCGCCGCATCTCCGGCGCCGCCGTTTCAACCCTTGCTGTACACCTCCCAAACTTACATGAGGCACAGTGGTTTCTCTACGATGAGCTGCCGTGCCAGAAGTATCACCGTGATGGTTCCCTTTCCCACACCTCCCCAGTCCGTCGACCGTGCTAGCTCACGGAAGTAGAATTTGCCGCTGCCCTTAAGCTACCCCCTACTCTCCACCGGTTTGTGCTAGAGATGAAGCGCAGCGAGAATAAGGTGCCAGTGCCAGTTCCTTATCTGGTCCCCGACCAATTGTCGGCGAAACTTAGCTCGTACTTGCAGAGGGTGGTCGACATTACCCTCTCTGGCCCCATCGTTCTCGATGCTGCGATATGGGACGGAGAGTGGCCGATCGTCCAGCAGTTCCATGTTACGCTTAGCATTATGACATTAGAGGCGGGGTTGTGGTATTCCGGTGAACGGATAGTGGAGGGGTTTAATGACTGGCTGCTAGCTATGGCACGCGGGGTGAGAAAGATGAAGAGGATAAAGAGATGTGCAGTTGAGATGAATATGGACAGCACTAGTCCGTTTAAGGTGGGGTTTGATGGCGAGAAAAGAGAGTGGGAAGTGATGGTTGGACAGAGGACGCAATGGAACTTGAGAGGGGATCTAAAGAAAGAGTGGGAGGGGATGGTCGGGAAAGAGGGGGAAGGTGTAAAATTTGGGTAGATGGATATTGTCGACTATTTTGATTTCCGCGAAGGGAATGGAGGAGGGGAGTGGAAAAGTTAGCGGCTAGGAGGGTGGAGATGAAAAGCATGCCCCGTTTCATTGCGCTTCACATTACAGACCCTCCAGCCAATCACACGAGTTTTTTTTATCTGACATCCATTCGAGAATTATCAACAGTGATCTAACACCTAGATCCTTAACTGACTAGGCACTAGACAAACCTTTCGTGCCTGCATAAACGCCGCCACTGATACCCCAAAAACTGACGCAATATAGGGTTAAGTTTATATGCACTTAGCTAATAGATGCTGCTTACGAACTACTCGTCGGATTTTCAAGTATTCGGTCACTCTTAACCCTAACCACAGCTTAAATGGGTTGGTTCAGCGCTTAAACTGACTCTTAAGATAGCTCTAGTGTGGGTTAGGGTTCAATGGTGGCCGATAACTTAAAAATCCGACGAGTAAGGTTGTAAAGAAACGATCGGCTGTGGGGTCATCGCTAATTTAAATCTCGGCTATTCAATGATGACCTGGCGCTTTTCCAACCCCTGAACCTATCACCATCTACAGCTCCTCACCACCATCAGCCAAGATGAACTCCCTCTCCCCCGAACTAGTCTCCCATATCGTCACCTTCCTCCCTCCTTCTGAGATTTGCTCTCTTCGCCACTACGCAACCATCTCCCGCCCCTTTCAATTTGCGATCGAACGCCACACTTTCTCACGCGTCATCCTAAAGTCCTCCGACCTCTCACAATTCTCACATACGTTCTCCCCGCCGCACCGACGCGCCTCCCTCAGCTCCCTGGAATACCGCGTGCTCCTACCCACCTATTCCCACACCCGCCGTTACAAATTCGAATCTCCTGCTGAAAAAACCGCCAACAACGCCGCCTTTACTTCGGCCCTCTCCGACCTCTTTAGTCTCCTCGCATCCTGGGGGACCTCGGGCCACTCCATCACCTTGCAGATAGGAGCGTACTCTCCGAGTGATCCCAAACGGTTGGGCCTAACCAGATGTCCGCAAGAATACCGCTACTGCGACTCGTCGCTTTCGCTGCTCTCTGAACTACAACCCGTGGGTAGGATTACAACGTTCAAAGTTTTCTCTTCACGAAACATCCCGGGTACGACGGTAGCGGGGATCGCTAAAAACTTCCCTGCGCTGACGCATGTGTTGTGGGCGATTGCTGACGACGAGCGGAAGTTTCCGGAGGTGCGGCTGCAACAGAGAAATGGTCTCCCACCTTCCCACCTTCCCCATTTCCGTGGTCGCGCTCACTAGTGAACAGACTTTGCGGCGGCTCTCGACATACCGGATTCATTGATAAACTTTCGGCTGAAGATGGAGAGTTACCAGCTGGTGAACCACTCATTCCCGGTACCGCGGTTGGTGCCAGACATACTTGCAGGGGCCCTGAGTAGGTGTCTAAAGGGCGTAGTGAATATCAAGCTTAATGGTCCGATAGTTGTAGATGCGGCCATATGGGACGGCTACTGGCCCGTGCTAGAGTTTTTTCATATCTCGCTTAGTACGCAAACGGTAGACGGCGGGTGGTGGTATGATGGCACCCCCCCCTTATATGATATTAGCGACGACGACGACGACGACGACGACACTTACTGGGGGGATTCCGTATACTCTTTAGACAGCGGTAGCTCGGAAGTCACGGATGATTACGACGTCCGCCTTGAAAAGCGTCTGCGTGGTGCTAGTCCGTACCCAAAATTCCGTACGCGGATTGTACCTGAGTTTTGTGGGTGGTTGGTGGCGATGGCAAAGGGGGTAAAGAGGATGGAGAGGGTGAAAAAGTGTGAGGTCGAGATGAATATGTTTAGGCCCGGTTCGATTGAAGTGTACTATTACGGGGAGAAGGTGGAGGGCAGGGTTAGGAGGGCCTGGGAGGTTTATGTAGAGTGTGAAGCGGAGTGGAAGATGTGTGAGGAGCTGAGAAATGAGTGGGAGAGTATGGTGGGGAAGGAAGGGGTTAAAGAGGATAGCAACCGTTGGCAAGAACTCTACGATCTGTTTGACTAGAATGTATTACCAGACGTATCGCGGATATGTATCACTAGAATGTGTGTATGATGTGTATGATGTATCTCCATAATATACTTCACCTAAAATTATGAATAAGATTCCACCTGTGAGGACAAGATTCCTCAACACTATCACCACTATCGTCATTAACAACAGTCATCAATACACATGCGCACATATCATGTCGCAAACAGCCTACCAAAACATTAGTTGTACAATTTTAAGGAGTTCTTCCTTAGCCATATCTCTCGCTGCTGGCAATTCCTGCTGCTTTCGAAACCACAACACCACTAACAAAATCTCGCGATGTTCTAGATAGTGCAATGTATCATCACAAGAAACACTAGTTGTAACAGCACAGTAAAAATGAAAGTCCTAACAATACACAAGCTGGAAAGTTAAAGCCCAGAAGGCCCAAACTCGCCTCCGGCTACTTCGGGCGTGTAGCAGCCGGTTGGGTGTCCATTATTAATAGAGATAGAAATGTACCCAGGAAACGTATCAGGAAGGTATTAACCGAGATGGGTATCCAGAAAGTGTACTGGAGAGTGTACCATTGCGAGTTTGTATTTGGAAATGTATGGAGAATGTATCGTCACGAAAATGTATCCGAAGATGTGACAGAAATACTGTCTTTACCCCGTAATGGCTTGCGCCACTATAATTACCATTTATAGTAATTAACAAATATAACATTAGCATAATAAAGCCTTCTTACGGATATTAATTGCCATAAAGGGATTATTCTACTGCGCTAACCGTAATTGTGGCGTACCTGCTATCTGAAGTTTATACGAATAGCAGAAAATGTACCATCGCAGACATGTACTAGAAATATATCATCAGCGGGATATGTATCTATTGAATGTGCTTTATTTTCAACCCCCCTTAATATATCCATGATTTCATGTATCTAGAAACGTATCTAGGATCTGTAGATACATTTTCAGGTCGATGTCTCTGAAAGGGACTATTTTTTTTTGTTTTATTCATACTGTATGCACTCTAATTAGAGTATGACAGAGCCCCATATCCCCTCCGCCTCCGGGCAAGCCGGTTAAATGGCGAAGTTCCCCACCCTCTACCCTTTGTCCCCTTCACACCAGGGGGCTGGCACTGGGATTCGAACCCATAGCATTGTGACCATATACCCACTTATACTTTCAGGAGCGATACCACTGCGCCACGGGGCCAGCCCGCTGAAAGGGACTATTACAATAAACGTTTCATCATACCAACCAGCGCTGTTAAGCTCACTTGTCCGTAAAGAATAGCGCAACGTGCCTTTGTTTGCGCTAACCCGGTAAGGGTGATTGCACTTCATTATGTCGTGGGCTGCATTTTTCGTCATTGGATGACGATAGTGTGAATCGACAGCGGTGGGAGAAAAGTGCGTCAGGCTAAGGGACATAAGAGTGCCGGTTATGGTTAACGTTACATATTTCGTGGTGGCTGGGTTTGCGAGAAGTATGCTTGATTCCTACAAATACAGCGTTCGTTACGGCCTATACCTGGAATAGCACACTAGTAGATGTCGTTCCACAGTTGAACTCAAACCCATTGTCCAGAAACCAAAAACAGTGCAAGAAACGCCATCAACACACTCACAACCTGCTACATCCCCGTTAGTAAAACACACACAGCTACCTTCCGTCCTCCTCACCTTGATGGTAGAGTCTGACGACTTTACACCTCCGACCGCACTCCCGGTAACCGGCGTGCCCTGTGATTTACACAGTTCTAGTTGCGCTGAGGGCACCACAAGCTTCTTTTGCATCTCTTCGGGAGCCTCGACAAATGTAGCCACCAACCCACTAATGACGTGCCACCTGTCCCACTATTCTAGTCTTGGCCTGATAATGGACAGGATTTACTTACTCGTTATGACAATGTAACAGCCAAACGCGTAGTCTTGTTAGCATCTGGGCATTCCCGCATGAGTGGGGGGGGGGGGCATATCTGGATTATCCGTGCGAAATCGGAGAACGACATAGCCGTTTGCTTCCACGAGGACGGTATCTCTGCGGACTGGGTGAGAGGGAGGGGATGATATCGTTCCATTGTACGGTCCTGCTTTTCCGGGGCTTCGGGCGACAACTTGCATGTGGGAGCCGTGTTTGTGGAATGGGTGAGACTCAGTGTCGATGTTATTGATGACGAGTTCGATTACTGAATCGTATGGCAGGATGAAGGCGTTTGTGGTTTTCCCGTAGGTTTCAGGGAGAGTAGCGTTGGAACCCGTTGTGAGGGCGGTGTAGAGAGTTGGAATCAGTGGTGGAACGTAGGATATGCCGTTGAAGTAGGAACTGGGGTGTTAGGACGGGTGAGTGTGGACCGAGGGGAACTTACTATATCGCACCAGAATTCATGGCCATCATTACGTTGAGAGTGACTGTGTGGTCCGCGGGTAAGAGGGGGGATTTATCGAGCGGCGAAAGGGTGGTATCGTCGAAAGTCTTGTACACTGATACTGGGGTGGGTTGAGGTAGCGGTTGTGATTCATCGTACACTAGCCAGCCGGTAACGTTTAAATTTGCAACCGATGCCGACGGAATTCCCGTAACCGATGGTGTAGGCATTGTTCCAGTCGCCATTGGGATTCTTTTCCGCATCATTGACATCGACTCCATAGCCATTGACGAGCTCGACATTCCCACTCCAGAGCCGTGTCCCATCATGCTATAAAGCGTCTGGTCAATCGCCCCAACAATCGCAAAATTTGCCGCCCCATCCTTTCTTGCTTTGACAAGCACCGAATACCGCTGACCAGAGCTGATATATATTCCCTCCGCCTCCGCACGCTCAGTGTAAACCCCGTCGACCTCAACAATCCCCATACTGTGCCCCTCAATCCAGACGTAGAACCCAGCCGCCGCCGCCATATTGATAATTCTCAAGCGGTACACCTTGTCCCGCTGGACCTTGATCTTCACATCCCGCGAGTCATTCATTAGCGCTGCTTGTGGAACCGGGACCGCGCCGTCGGGATTGTCCATCGAAAGAAACCGGGACGAGAGCACGGACATCTGTTCATGGTACCAATCCGATAACGTGATTACAGCCTCGTCGTCGTAATCGCGCGCATAGGGATCGTCGGGGTTGTGGATGATGAGGGGGCCACGAAGTCCATCGGGGTATTGTCCCTTGACGTGGGAATGGTACCAATACGTGCCTGGTTGATCTACCTATGGTCTGTAAACTACATGCTCTCTTTCAGCCTCAGGGAACTTACGACGAAATCGTACGTGAAATTCATTCCCGGCTTGATCTCACACTGAGTAGTCCCGGGAACGCCATCCATATACGACGTCCCATTCTGGAGTATGCCGTGGAAATGTAGGCTGGTCGATTGGTCCCCGAGACCGTTATGGACGTTTACGACTAGACGATCGCCGACCGATACGTTGATGGAAGGAAGTGGCCATGCACCATTGATGCCGATTGTACGGCGAGGGAACTGTTCGTCGGGGTTGGTAGTTACCCAGGTAATGTTGAAGTTGTATTTGACGAGGGCACAGTGTACGATGCAGACTAGGAAGAGGATGAGATAGAGGTAGGGAGGCAACATTGGATGAAAGGTTAGGTTGGATGTGAGAGGTGACGGGAGGAGGTATTTTAATCATCAGTTGCTTATAAAGGATCGCCAGATTTCTGCATACGCATCCTTGTCACGCACAAAAGACGCGAAAATTCTCTCAGCGAACAATAGGCTAAACTGAAAGATCGGGTTATTAGACGAATGGGAATTTAATTCCCATCAATTGTGTTGCATGTGTGGAGAAACTCTAGGTAGTCTCCTATGGCAGGGGTGCATAAAATGGGTGTACTCTACTGTTAGGGTACCGTTAGCAACAGGCGTGCGCTCATCTATCCACACCCCTCCGCATGTTGTTCCGCCGGCAAAAGTCACCATGTGTAGGTAGGCAATGTGTATGTTCTACCTTACCGAGCAAGATTACCCCCTGTCAAAAGGACGTCCCTTAGAGTCACCTCATGCATACGGCCCAGGCATGGGCGCGTCCAGCGCCCACACCTAACAAGCCGCTAGCGGGGCACCTCGTAGCCACACTCCTACCAGAGCCACCTCCCCCGCTCCCAGCTCCCACATCTATTCAACTTTGAGCTCAATTAACACTATGAGTTTTACTTTGATCAGGATATTGTTTATATATGAAATGTAGTTAACAAGATGCTCTTTCACTTGCTTGCCTCCTCTTTTTGTTTTCTCTAATATTCAAGGAGTTGTTGTAGATCAACTACAGTGGCTTAGAATATACTCAGCACTGCTGATGCTGCTAAACACTGCTTAGCACTACTGGTATTTTGCGTCAGGTAAATTATTTCTACCTGACACTTATATACATGTTGTATACCATCAGGTAAATCTTTTCTACCTGACTGTAAAGTGCATCTGTAATGAGTGATAGCTCATGACTCAAATGTAGTGACCTGAACCAGTGCACAGACAGTTCTAGTATCTGCCCAAGGATAATGCGGAATCTATCCACACATAGTAAAGCTACTCTATGAAAAAGGGCATGGAATTTGACCAAGAATTGGCAGACCTAGAGGGGTGACTGGTTGGGGAAAGAGGTGGACACTCTACTACCTCCCCATAGCTCCACCAATTGTGGACTAAATTAAATTTCCTTTGGCACAGAGTAGCTCAACTATATATAGATGGATTCCGCATTATCATTGGCCAGGTACTGGGATATGCTGAGGACCATAAAAGGGATCCGCTAGGAGGGGGGGTAGTTGACACACCCCCTCCCATTAATCCACAACCAGTGCCCATATCAGGCAAATGATAATGGGGAATCTATTTACATATAGTAGATTTACACTGAGCCAAAGGGCATGGAACTGGACCGAGAATTGGGGGACTTATGGAGGTGGTTGGTTGGTGGGCAGGTGAAAAAGAAGGAAGACTACCTACCTCACTTGATTTCTCCACCAATTCTGATTGGAATTTAGTGCCCTTGCTGTTAGTATCTCTTATCCATACTGAAAGAATATTCAGGGTCAGCTTGGTGGTTTCTAAATTGTGTAAAATGTCACTTGGACAAAAATTCCCTAAGTTATGCTATGGTAAAGTGTCTCCTAGTATTGTAAATTCAAAAATGAATCTAATACAACAACCACCTATCCGAATATGCCAAGACCAGTACCAATTGCCAGTCAGCATGCCATATATGCTCTGATATCATCAGCAGCAGATTTGATTTACAATTGGTGATAAAACAGGGGAGTCAAAAGATAGACAAAAAATCCGCCAGCTTCATGGACTCTCACTCATATTTTCAACTTGCTCAAAATTGGTCCATTTGACTTGATTTTTGGATGCATATGTAGGCCTTGCAGTTACCTATCATACTGCAGTCTCCGATATTCTCTCCATTGTTTTATTGTTGAGTAACTTGCAATTTTGAAAGAATACCGGGATTTCTTAATGCAGTGCAAGGCGCCCCGCTAGGGGCTTGTTAGGTGTGGGCGCTGGGCGTGCCCACGCCCCTAATAAGGCGCCTGGGCTGTATGCATGAGGTGAGCGGTTTGGACATGCGGTGCTTGGCATGTCCTACAGCTCAAGAAGTTCCCAAGCGCTCAGCGAGGAAGACTTCGAGAAGTAAAGAACTTACGTTGTCTCACCCATAGAGCCGGAGGAAGTGTTCGGGATTTAATGCAGCCCAAAACAAATAGGCAGTGCATCGGTAGTTGACGATCGAAGTTGCCGGGTGAGCTAAGATCGGGTGATCCCGCAGATCGGACCGAGTATTCCATGCGTCGATCAGCTTCCTGTGAATGATCTGTGGGGGTTTGGCGCTCTTCAGCAGACTCCGCCCCACTTTAGCCCCCTAACCGACGAATGATCGCTACTCTTGATGATCTCATCGTCGACCAGGTGTTCCTCATGTCGAGTATCCAGCTCGCAACAACACTACAGACCGTTTGCTGCAGGGGCCTCTTCCAAATTCCTTACTAAAATACATTTTTTAAGTCTAAATTGACGTCCGTTAATAAATACTTGTTGTTTTGGTTAAATCTTATATTTCTCACATCCGGTGTCTATGAATTCCTAGGTCTTGCATTGTACTGGCGTTTGGACGACAAAAGCGACAACAGTCACAATAACAATGACGCGTATTGCATCACCACTTCACACCGATATAGTCAGGGTATCGATCCGTAAGGGAGGATGGTTAAATGTGCAATTCGATACGGTGGACAGGCGGTCCGAGCAGAGAGAAGTGGTCGGTAATTCTGGCGGTGAATCTGGTATTGGATGTTACAGTCCCGTAGCAAAAGTGTTCGTAATAGCTATGGAAAGAGCTACAACCGAGCACCCCATGAAAATGAAAAATCGGAATTTTACAACAACCACATAATTATGAGAGCTGTAATTGAAAAAATAAGTCCTTTCGATGATGAAGAAAAACATGTTTTGTGCTTTGGAAAAAAATTCGTTACATTATACAGCTCTTTAGCAAAAGTTGCACAGACCATAACCCTGCCTCGAGAACAGCTAATTGTTCCTGCACAATATTCTCATCACCATGAGATCTGATTCTTTTCTCCTTTTGTCTCCTAATCCTTTTTGTACATTGAGTTTCATATTCCAAAAGATGAGCTTTTATTGTGTACTGTAGATGTTGAAATTGCCACTTGTTGGAAGTGAGGTTAAAAGTATGGTTTTGGCACATTGTTCCATTATTCAGGCTACTATAGCTTCATCTTGTAACACCAACAAATGGAATTAAAACTACTTATTATTCAGCATCTTGAATACCTAATTCCAAATTCTGAGGCTCTCTAATGTGTTGTGGTTGAGAAATCGAATAATTTGTGTTGAAGGTACGTTCATGGGGCGATCGCCTGGACCCCTGTCACGAACACTTTTGCTACGGGACTGTATTTCAAGGGAGAATACGAGTTTGCCCCGGCGGGTGGGGTGCAGGTAGATAGGTAGATGTCGTAGAGAAGCATGGAGAGGGAAGCCCAGGGATCGGGCGAGATGGAGAGTTTGGAGAACAGGGGAGGTTGGGACTTGAATTGAGAAGTAGAAGGAGATGGTGTGGCGTTTAATTGCGGATTGGTAGAGGAGAGGATGGGGTGTAACTAGTGTCAGGCAATACTAGCTAGGACATCACGGGAGTCTTTTGAGAAATGGGTATGTAATTAAGGTGGGCACACCGCAAAACCGGGAGTTTATTTAGCTCTCGTGCGAACTCTATAAGTGGCACCGTACTAAGCCCGAGGTACATAGAGAAATAGGCCCCGCACTAAGCCTCAAGCTACCGGGAGCACACCGTACTAAGCCCGCGGTAGTCGGAGAGCCAAATACCGTACCAAGCCCGCGGCTAACATTTAGTACCCGCCTTAGTCCCGACGACCTGCGGGCTAAATCCTTAGCCAACACCCTTCATTTTTCATCTGTATGGGGAATGACACGAAAAGCATACTTCAGACTCCCTTAGAACCTAGATTCAATCCCGGACACTGGAGTTTCAAACTACAAAACCATGCTTCGTTTGCTGGTGGTATTATGATCGATTGACTTTACAACAGGTTTTGATGGTGCAAGAGTTCAAGTCGGGGTTCACGTCGGCTTCCGTCCGGACTATCCATTGCACTATCTGTCCAAGACATTTGCCGCAGTGACAGATGCGACCATATCCAATGTTTCGGCGAACGTTTTGCTGTGTTGAGTGCATTGTCAACTCTACATGACCATTGAGTAGATAAGAAAGGGGAAATCAATATTGTCACCGTTGCTGCGCAGCACTCTTTGTCATCAACAAACTAACAATGCTGTTTACTCAATTGTGATCTCAGCTCATCAAATCTAGATGCAGCATATCCTAATCAAAACAGCCTCAGAGGCTTCATAAAATGCGCTGGAGTATTTCAAGAAATAGAACTTGAATTGTCGCGCCGAGAAAAGATAATGGCAAGGCGTTGGTCCCTAGGAGCTAGAGTTATAATTCCCGAATGGATCCTAGTCACAGTGAGAACCGGTGCAATTGCGATTTTTTCTGTTCTAACACCGAACTGTCTATTGTGCACAGTAACTGTACTCTCAGGACCTACCGATGCCCAGCTACAACAACCTCCAAACTCCACCTATTCCCAGTTTCCAGCTTCGAGCCTTCGACTGACTCAGCTCTCGTCCACCTCGTGTTCTCAGCCCCTGACGCCAAGCTCCCTATTCCAATAACTCTGCACCAAGTTTGACTCGTAGTAGCAACTGACTCTGCACTCCCTACAGGGAGGAGAATATCAGGGCTTATTGCGGTTAACAACGTAGTAAACATCTTGGACGGATGGTGCGACGTATAGTCCCGACGGGAGCTGGTTCACGTGAGAAATCTATATCATGTCACGTCACTCGCTTGCCAAAACTTGGGACAAATCCGATCTAATTCTTCAAAGAGTTCATGAACACGCCTATATGAAGAATACCTGCTCAACTAGAAACAAGAGAGAATGGTTTGTACTAGGTGACAAGCAATCACAGGTGGCGTGGCGTGCATACGTATTCATACTTTGATGTAATCTCAGTCTCAGTCCAGATTTATCCAGCAAGTTAGGTTTCCACACATACTTCAGCAAAAGCTAAGAATAGTACCTAATTATAAAATCACGAGTTTTCTCTTCAATTATCCGCTGCTTTGTGTTGAAAGTACTGATTGCTAGAAGCTTGTATTCTCAAGTACAGGTACATTCATGATCTTATATACGGCGTGTAGAGTATGCCTTGGACGCATGCATGCGCACTCAGCTGGCATCTCCAGCTGAGTCTGGAATGACCATCATCTTAGGGAGATTATGCATCAGCCCAACTGAAGCCATACGCCAGGGAGGTGGACCATATATGCAACACTTTGTACCTGCTTGGTGTCGAATGATAGCGGGTGATCCCGAAACCACCAGTAATATTAATTTTAGCTACCGGAGAATCCAGTTGTGTGGAGCATTTGGAGTTTATCCGTCATGTAACAACCCTGTCATTCAAGTCAGTCTATTATATTAAGTGTTGCGTGGCGCGCCAAGAATTGAACAGGATGCGGACAACGCAGATTCGCCTGCCCCGCATGATGGCTTATCACCCAGCTTTTCTGTCTCAGCGCGCTCAGTTTCTTCCATTACTTTCGCGCCTTACCTCCGCATTGTATCCGGAATAGACAATCTTCAGTCCGCAACATGGATTTTATCTCAGCTGCAGCGTCAGTTGTTGGTCTCGTTCAAATGGCATCAAAAGTTACTGGTTTTCTCTCTACCACCGCCGGGGCATCTAAGACTGCGAGCGACGTGCTCGCTGAGATCAACGCACTCTAAGCGCTTTTCTGTCAGCTACAGAAACTCATACTCGGCTTCACAGGGGACATCGATGAGCGAAATTCAACGATTTATGTGGATCAATTGGTAATTACACTGGCAGGTTGTTTATGTGCTTTTTCGGATCTCGAGAAAGAACTAGAAGGCCTGAACCCCAGTCCCGATACTGGTTCCCTACTCGGTCTATGGGATAGCTCAAAGTGGGCAAGTAAGGATAAGGACCTTAGTCGGATACTCCGCAGCCTGCAGAACCATAAATTGACACTGACCCTGATGCTGACAGTCATCAATTGGTATGTAACCACAGTATCCCAACAGATCCGTACTAATTGGTATATGTTGTCAGCGAATCCACGCAGCAACCACAGCGTACTACGGAAAAACTAATGCAATTAATGGGGACAGTTATTTTCTCGGATCCAAATCTCTCCAAGCGCATGGCAGAATTGGACTTTCAGCCGAATAATGAATTCTATGCGGCGTCAATACGCTCTACGTCAACCATTAAAACCTTCCAAACCCTTCGCGCATCCGTACGGTTTTCATTTGAGGGTACCCTCGACGGAACCCGTGTTTATCGAAACGCCCACAGAAACACATCGACACGTTCCTTCAAGACTATCTTCGCTTCCAATTCCGGCCGGTCGCAGCCCAGCGGTCTAAGCCTATCCCAAATATCAAGCATTGCTGTCATTCGCATACCAGTATCCATCCACGAACTACCCAGTAGCTACTTGTTCAACCGCAAAGAGGCTAAGACTATCGACGGATCCACGGCTTTACATGATGCAGCCGCACAGCAGGAAGTTACCACTATTCAACTTCTAGTCAAGATATTGGGTGCCAACAAAGAGGCTAAAGACAATCTGGAGCAGACAGCACTGCGCTGCGCAGCATCTAATGGGCACGATAACATAATCTGGTTGCTTGTTTGCGAGCTTGGGGCTGATAAGGAAGCTAGAAGCAACAATGGATGGACGGCTCTTCATTGGGCAGCTTCTGAAGGACGCGATTCCACAGTCTTACTATTGGTTGAAGAGTTCGGTGTCGACAAGGAAGCCACATCCAGCGACGGTTCTACGGCCATACATTATGCCGCTCGCAATGGGCAAAACATTACGATTCAGCTGCTTGTCAAGCTCGGCATCAACATAGAGGCCAAGGACATCTATAGGTCAGTAGCATTACATGATGCAGCTGCCCACGGGCATGACACTACTATCCGGTTTCTCCTAGAAACCTTGAGGGCGAACAAAGAGGCTGAAGATAATTTCGGGAAGATGGCGTTACACCACGCGGCGTCCCAAGGACACATTTCTACGGTCTCACTGCAGCTTGGCGAGTTTGGTATGTATACGAGGGCAAAAGCCAGTGACGGCTCTACAGCACTCCACTATGCAGCTCGCAATGGGCATCACGGTACTATTTGTCTTTTCGTTCGCCTCGGGTTCAACATGGAGGAAAAAGATATCCACGGGTCAACGGCATTGCACGACACAGCTTTCTGTGGGCATGATGTGACGATCCGGACACTTGTGGGACACAAAGTCAACAAAGAGGCTAAGGTCAATTTTGGGCAGACAGCGCTGCACCACGCAGCTTCCAGCGGGTACAACACGGTTCAGGTGCTTATCAGCGAATGCCATGTTGATAAAGAAGCGAAGGATAATAGCGGGTGGACGACACTGCACTGGGCAGCTCACAACGAGCACCATGAAGCAGTTCGAGAACTTATTGGGCTTGGCGCCGATTTGGATGCCAAGGCCAGTGACGGAGTAACGGCTCTACACTATGCAGCTTCTGCAGGGCATAGCACGATTGTCGAGCTCCTTACCGAGCTTGGTGCCGACAAGACAGCTAAGAGTATTCATGGATCGATGGCACTACACGACGCTGCTTCTAACGGCCACGATGCTACGGTTTGGCTGCTTGTCTACCTTGGTCTCGACAAGGACGCCAAAAATAACAAAAGGCGGACGGCGTTACAGTGTGCCGCTTCCAAAGGACATAATAGCACGATTCGGCTACTTGTCGGGCTCGATGCAGACAAGGAAGCCAAGGCCCATGACGGGTTGATGGCATTACACGTGGAGGCTTCTAGCGGGCATGATACCACCCTACGGCTGCTGCATGAACTCGGTGTCGACAAGGAAGCCACGACCAACGACGGATCAACGGATCTACACTGGGCGAATTGGCACGGACATGAGAGCGTGGTTGGCCAACTCATCCAGTTCGGTGTGAACAAAGAGGCCAAGGCCCGTAACGGATTAACGGCACCACATCATGCAGCTTCCAGCGGACACGATACCATTGTTCGGCTACTTGCACCATTTGTCGATATTGAGGTCAAGGATAACCAAGGAAGCACAGCACTACATGATGCGGCTTCCAACAGACTTGATACCACGGTTCAGCTGCTTGTCGAGCTTGGTGTTAACATGGAGGCTCAAGACAATGAAGAAATGACACCACTACACTACGCAGTTAACAACGGTTACGATTCTACGGTCTAGGTACTTCGGGGGTTGTGTCTAAGGATGAGGTGTAATAGAACGTGATGTACGGGATATTTTCGATCGTTCGGAATAGAGGTGGCTTATGTTAAAATCTAATGGAAGAGAAAGAGAAGTGTACAGAAAGAATGCAGATCCGGTTAGAGTCCGAAGTTTCCTAGGGTTCTTGCATGCAGGCTGTGAGGCCTCATAATATTTTCCATCTGAAATGGATTGGCAGGCAACTGGAGCGGTCGCAAAGGATTAGACATAAGAATTTTCAGTAAACGGTATCCTAGTATATCGTATGAAGGTAGAATAAGACCGAGTAAAAGATCTTTTTGTATCTGGCTGGATGGACTATTTTTCATACGTATTGGAATGATTTCAAGGCAAAGTTTCAGGACGGATTCGAATTGAAGTTGTCAGTAACTGCATGCGAGAAGAAAAGGGTGGAAGTTAAATGCTACTAATCATATATATTTCGAATTTCGGAATTAGTGCGAAAAAATATATTTAAATTCCTTGTGTTAGAGGCATATCCTCTTCAGAGAAAGATCTACTACGTACCAGTATGTCCTAAATCAGCTCTGGTTAAAGTAGCACAGTTCAATGTCGCCGCAGGGATCAAAAAACGGAGAGTGGTTGATTCCGATGTTCACTTGCATTTCGTGTACGTCTTGATCATCGCCACGAATGGAAAGATGGTAGGGTCTTAGCTAATAGTCTACCAACCAGATTTTGTTGCTAGCGCTAGAAAAAACCCCACTAAATGCTTCCAGAGTTCGCTGATCAATGTGTCTGCGTTTGTTGCGCGCAGGTTTCGGCGAATAAATTAAATATCTCAGTGTTTGACGATGTGCTGCGTGGGCAAACTTACCGCGTGCATGTAGTCCATTGGCCTCAAAGTAGAATGCGATATGCCTTATGCATATCTATCCGCATTGGGTAGAGTTTAAGAGTGTTAACCATACAGCAAGAAAAAGGAAAATATTGACCTAGCTAAAAAAGAAAAAGTCCAGAGGATTGGAATACATGTATCATCACTCGATAAGAATCAATTAAGTGTGTTACAGATGTACATGATGTACATGATGTTAGAGATCTGATACACGGGCGCTGCTGCAGGGGCTATGTCTCGTCCATATATCTCGAGTCTTTCTCCTTCTCTCTTCTCTGTACCATAAAATACACGCATACGGTTCTCCCCAACTTCCATATCGTAACAGTGTTACAAATATATAGGGACCTGACGCGAGCTGACCGTAACCGGGGCTGAAACATCGAGTGAGGTATACTGCTTTCTTGTATATATCTCGAGTCATTCTCCTTCCCACTTCTATGCACATGGTTCTTCCCTTATTGCCAGTGTTCTCAAGCGGTTAGATCGACCGGCCAGTCATCTGCAGATACGTAGACCGGTTAGATAAGATGTCAATTTCTGACACCGCCCTTGGCATAAACCAGTGGCGGCTCCTTGGTGCAATTCTACAAACCGGGAGATGCCTAGAGATATCCATAAGCGGATAATAACCGCGGATACCCACGGATAATTGAAGATACCTCAGGATAACTGAAGAATCTTGAGTGCCGGATATCTAGTGCACTTGGATGCAGAGACTCGCTGAGTGGCAGGCACTGTGCAGAGTACAGTGGGCTGGGTATGGTGCCCACAGTCGCCGTCGGTGGAGATGTAGATAGAGAGATAGAGATATTGAAATTGCTCTAGGTATGCTCCCAGAGCTTCAATCTAGGCAACTGTTGGCATGGGATTCCATGTGAAACCCTCCATATTTTGGCTCAAAGCAGGGTTGGGCACATTTTCTGGAGCACGAAACATGCCGCTCTGCGAACAAAACATCACCCACTAAACTCCGAATATCAGGGTGTGAGATGTCGTTTCTTGAAGCCATCCGAAGATGCTTAACAGTGGTGTTTCAATGCTGCATGAGGTTAGGTTGCTTGCACCAATCAGAGGCATGGGCGTGGGGGTTTTACTAGCCGGAATATGTGGTCGATGGCGTGCCCCGTATACGTCGTACACCATAGCCCCGGCTTTTGTTTTGTAGGGACCAGGGATGGAAAAAGTCCGTCCTGTCCATCTGAAGGCTCAACCTGGCCCGGATTACGAATTTTTAGGCGCCTTCACCTTGGACTGGGGGTTTCAGTCTCTTGGAAAATAATACTGTTAACTTATAGGACTCTAGAAGCTACTGAGTGACTTGTCGGTGATTATGAGTGATGGAATGGTGATTGTGAGTGATGAAGCGATGATTGAATGACGACCATAATATAGCTGCAAAAACCAAAATATTATGCACTATTATCTCCTTGAAACGCAGCACAGTACATGGGATACCCTACCGCGTGATTAGAGCTAACAAAGGCTTCTACTGAAACCTACGGGTACTAGATGTCACTCGGCAGGTACCTTCATTCCAACCAGCACTACCGTGGTCTCGGAGATTTGAGAACTGGATGCCTTAGGGCGACGAAAGTAGTGGCCTAGGCTAGACTGCACGCTTGTCCTCCGAATGACTACAGCGCAGATAGACCGTTTCCAGGCCTGGTGGAGACAACAGTGGACAGTCATGGATTTAGGGCATTTTTGTGGGGATCCAGCTTTTTCAAAGGCCACAAGCCACAAGGGCACACAATAAAAGGCATTAGGACTTTTAAAAAGACACAAAAATGAGTTCTAGAACCTCCTGATGCGATTTTTACCATACAACTGGTGCCTTTTTATTTTCATCTGTATGGTGAAAAGGCACAAAAAGCACATCTCCGACCATCTTAGAGCTATAGGGGACGGGCGTGTATAGGAAGATGCAGAAAGATCAATAAGGTAGGCCTTAAAATAGTGTTAGGAGGCCTTAAAATAGTGTTAGGAGGCCTTAAAACTAACAGTGGTGAGCCTTAAATCTTGGCAGTGATACCGGTGGCAGGCTTGATAACTAGCGGTGGTGCAGTTTAAATGCTGGTGGTGGGCTGAGCTTTCTAGTTCACTTCTGTGTGTCATAGAGACTGCGGGCCCTGTAGGTGTCTAGTCAAGGAAAATATTGCCCGGTCTCAAACGGTCCAGAATTTTCTGCCCCGAAAATCATAGTCCAGTCTGAGGCGCAGTATTGCATGGACAGGACTGTTGAGAAGCCTGGTGAGCTCAAGGATCCGGTAGAAGGTAGATTCGAACCAGTGGCCAATAATGGGGTCCGGTATCGGATCTAACGTTGGGACTAGACTATCAGTACTGGTTCGAACCAGCTACGAATATTCTACAGATTTTAAGCCAATTTCAGACCAGAGATTTTTAGAGAACCTTCTCCAACATTAAAATTACATCGCCCGAGCCAAAATACTAAATCTTCCAATCTTAGCTAGACAATTTGGGAACTAGATCGAACCAGTTCCCAGATGGTTAGGACTAGCAGCCTCAAGGTTGGACAAGTTCCACCTTTAGACCAGACCATTGGGAAACGGTTCACCACTCGGACCAGGACCGGTTTGAACTGTTGAGTTCACTGCCTGGTAGAGTAATCAACAAGTTAGAGAGTGTGTTCCCAAGCGGCCCAGCCCAGCTGGCCTGTATGAAGCTGAGCCTGGGCTCCGCTAAGGTAGGTCTTCAAAATTAAGGTCGGGCTGGCCGGATTGGTTTGTAACCTCAAATATCTAAATGCCCGCAAGCTTTTGCAACGTAAACCGTTGAAATTACGGCCCGACCGGGCCTCCACTAAGAACAGCCGACGAGATCATGGCCGGGCCTGGCTAGCCTGTAGATATCTAATAAGCCCGGCGGCTGCTGCTTAGGAACACTGATAGAGAGGGCCCGGAGATGGAGATGAGAAGAGATAGGAGAAAAATGGGTACGTCCCGCTGGGTTGGATTAGGTAAGTTGACTTCCTCACACGACAATCTATAAATTTCAGTTTATCTAGTAGGATTCCATCTGTCTCCAGCCATGGCTAACTGCAGCGCAGCGTCTCTAGCCAGCCGAGATTGAGCGTCTACAATGTTTCGTGATCATGAAATTGAAACTAAGAAATCAAATACCCCCTGTTGGCGAAATGAACTAGTCTAAACGAGATAAATAAGTTTGAGTGGGATATATAAATCTGAGCACAGGATGAGCGGAAATACCTCACTCGGGTACGGAATCGTTCTTCCCGACAAGAAGGGAGAAAGTCACAATGCCAAGTACCACATACTTAAAACCCCGCAAAAACCAAGACTCCCAGCTGCAAAGGTGTCCTACACGAGTTATCCTCTTGGCCAATGGGGCTATTTATTAACCGAGAGGCGTCTTTTTCGCCAAGGGCAATTTTGTTCGGTAGCATGGAACATATAGATTGCTTACCAATAACTTAATAAGTTATCGAACACACGTGGAGGAAACCGTCAACATATGAAGAACATGATTCGTTTTCTCATCCATCTTGTGGAGATTGACTGAAGGCAGTGAATCGGCAGCTGATGACCGGAAGTTGCCGGGAGCGCTAAGATCGGGTGATCTTAGTGAGACACGTATCGGGCCGAGTATTCCATGCGTCGATCAGCTCCCTGTGAATGATCTGCGGTGGATTTGGCGCTCTTTAGCGGACACCGCCTAACCGACGAATGAATTCGGAACATGGCGAATTGGCGGCTATGATAAACTCCGTTCCATAACCCCCCCACCCCCTACTGAAATCGGTTGAAAGTGCGGAAAATACACCAGTCTATATCCGGCAATATATGAATATGCAAGAGAACAGGGTAGGTGGAAGTCTTACCCTCAGTATCCACGTAGATTAGTTTGTGAGTGACGGACCATGATGCGGAGAATTTTCCCCGAAAGTACACCCCGCAATCTGGATCCATACAGAAACGCGAGAATGAGCCCAAACGCCTTGCTAAAACTCCACACCTAACCCCCTTTTCCCACCACCCCCTCCCACTCTTTCTTCGGTCCCACTCTTTCCTCGGCCGCTCTTCTGATACCTACTCCGCTTGGTGCCCAATAACAACCTCTCACCTTGCCCAACTCCTGTCCTCCACCAGACTCCTATCCCTAAGCTCCTCTCCTCCGCTGCTAAATACGCCACCTAAATCGCACTGAGACACATTCCACCCATCACCACCACGCACCTTTTCACCCGCTCCATCCACTGTACCCCCCTAGCCATCGCAATCAGCATTCTTTGGACCCCGGCACAATCCGCATCTGGAAGTCACAGTAGTCAGCGCCCGTGAAATCTTCACCATCACTCTCCGAATCCTCGGAGGGCTCCAGCGTGGGCGTGCCATCATACCACCATCCTCCGTGCCCAGTGACTATACTAAGCGTAAAATGAAACCTCTCTACCACCAGCCAATGGCTATCAAATATCTTCGCATCAACCGGGGATATCCACCACCTCCTTCAAGTTCCTACACAGACTCGCTGCAAGTCTGTCGGGAACAGACATGCCAGTGGGGAGAGCTGATTTCTCGGGTGAGAGTACTCCAGCTCCAGCGAGAGTGCGGCTACAAACACTACTCGTGATGTCGTGGAGGGGGGAGTGTGAAGGCTGCGTCTCCTACTGAACACTCGGAGAGTATGCTGTTATATCTAGGTCGATCCTGCGGCTCGACGTCCCCCAGGACGCCAGCATCGAGCAGAGGTTAGAGATACTAGAAGTGAAGGTGGCGTTAGGCGGTCGTAGGGCCAATGGGTTCGTATAAGCAAGTACGCAGGATGATTTTTTATCGTTCCTATCTTTTCCTTTCCTTCTCCTTTATGGGCGGATGCAGCCCGGGAGGTCTGCACCTACAGAAAGAGATGGCATCGTTGTAGTGGCGGACGTCTTAGTGGTTAGTGTTGGCAACAACCGGCACGTAAAATTTCGTTAAAGGGAGGCGGACGGGTTTAGAGGCCGTGGTATACGAAGTGAAGATGCCTATTGTGCCCAGTAGTGGGTAAGGAAGTTAAATTTGGACTCGAAGGGTTCTGCTTATAGCAGTGGCGGGGAAAAGAAGGAAAATGGATGTCATGGCCGCAAGTGGTTGAATACAATATGATTACAAACAAACAAACAAACGTGTGATTTCCAGGGCTTGGTAATGCAACTCTGTATAGACGTCGCGCGATAGGACTTAGAACACTAGCGATGATCGTACCTACATACTTCCACATATTCTATCAGTCTATCACTCAGATCCACGTGTGTAACCGTTGTTGAAGTGATGAATCTTAATGGAGACTATCTACGCAGGGAGAGACTCTCGATATATACATAAAGTGCCGTGTCCTATCATAATGCCTTATGCCCTACTGGCATGCCCGGTATTTACACTGTGCCGAGTGATATATATTAACAACTATGTTGTATATATAGACCTGATACAGCCTGACTGTAAGCAGGGCTGATGGTAAGGCATAAGGCACACAACTTTCTTGTATACATATATCTTAAGTGTTTTCTCCTTCTCTCTCTACTCTTTATACCTTAAGTCTATACACACAGCTCTTCCCTTCATATTTGTAACAAAATTTCGCATTGCATCATCCACGATTGTCCTACTAGAGGTGGTGTTTCTCCCGCGCATCAAATTTCTTTCTTTATCGTAAGGATTGATTTTTTCCAAGAATTGATGGCGAATATGTTGCATGTATAGAGTTGCGGTGCATCTGGTGGCAGTTGGTGGCAAACGTATCGCGCGCTCTTGTATGTATATATCTCGAATCCTTTCTCTTTTCTCTTCTTATAGTAGAATAAGTCTCCACACCTACGCGGTTCTCCGTATAAACTTTGGAAGCAGGTACGCCACAAACACGACTCACGGCTAGCGCCGAACTTATGGCTTAGGGTAATTAAAAATATTACATTACCAAAAGAAAACTCTTAGTAGGCATTAATTGCAGCTACGGGAAGTAGTTATAACGTTAATTGCATTAGAAGCGTTCCTCTTATTCGACTTTATGCGGCATTGCACTAGTAAGTGACACGATGGACAAAGGAGGGTAACAGGAATCCCTTACCCCCATTTCTGATACCATTGAGTAGAGGGCATATGTCCGTAGTAGCTCCATCTGAATTGAGATAGTCGTTATACACATACAATTCGCATGGTGCAAGCGAGTTTCTACGTACGACTAGTTACCTCGCGTGGGCAATTTATGCGTAGAAGCACTAGAGTTGCAACAACGAGCTCGATCGCAGGGGGGGAAACGAAGAGGGGAATCAGTTTGACCCCGAAGGAAGGAGCTCGTTTGCAGCCGTACAAAATGATAAGTCAAAAGAGAAGGATTGGTTACAGGTGGAGACCAAAGTGAAGTGGTGGCCTGAAAACAAAACAGTCAAATGCGAGAACAAGCAAATTTCTAGAAGCACAGCGAAAAACGCCTTAGCGGCAGCTAACAGGAATCTGCCACAGTGCTCTAGGTTTCACGGGATCTGCAGCTCGCGCAGCTTACATGTCCGCCAACCCCGTTTCTATTGGCCGGGTTTCTTTTGCTGGTCTCCATTAAGATGATTATGGTAGTTTCTTCTACTTGCTGGGGTTTGATGATTTTAATTTTTGCCGCCTGCACGATTCTGAGGCTAGAGTAGAAAGGTCTCGGAATACACGGAGGGGGGAGCCCGTTGAGGAACGTTACACCACCAATCAAAACGAGGACAACACCTATGCGACTTCAAGGCATGCGTGAACACGACCTGTCACTAAACACATCGCTAAGACAAATACATTCACAGCCCAAAGTAGTTAGGGTAGTACCACAACACGTCTATGGTCTGGTCCGGACTTAAGTAAAACCAAAATTATTCTGAGACATGCTCGGACCGAACAGTTGGAGTCACTGCTGCTGCCTACTCAGACGTTCCAAGACTTCAAACGCACCCCGTCCTCTTGCCTCCACATCCACCTACCCCACTATATGCAGTAGCGTACAGTATCACAGGTTGACTGGATTTTATGGTGGTATCCTACGTCCTCCCAGCACATCTCAATCCGGATCACATGGCGAAGTGCAATGAACAAGTAGCTCCTGGTTACAATCTTCAATCCTTGAAGCTGATCATGCGTCTCAAAGTTATAGAAATCCCTTCCATGGATCTGTCCCAAAGCGAAAAATGATTTGATTACCATATTACCTGGCTGAATATGCAGCCATGGGGGGTTCGAGCGGGGTTACGAGCGGGGTTGGCATCGGAGGAGCAGTAATCGTCCACTCAAGCTTACGAGTTGATGTGATAGCCAACCCAGAGAACATAGACTTACCCTATGGCCCGACCCGTCGTTTTTTCGGCATGTGACGATACATAGTAGACTGAATACACGTTTTTATCCGCCTGCAGCTGGTCTCAGATACGTCGGGTGCAAGACTTTACGGCGAATAAGAATCACTCCCGATATCTACAGTGGATACACCTTGTAAAATAGTTTTAAAAGATTAAATTCCCCCGCTAACAAAGTAATTACTAAATCGCAAAACAATATTCATGTTACAGATGCTTTGCTCGCGCAATAGCTCTTCTGGAATTGCAACCATACGATGTCGTTTATTTTATTGAAGCTATTCGAGAAATTGGAATGAATTGTGAACCGGGAGGGCAGTTGTCACTTGTAAGCACAGTTCCCTGTATTGCAATGAATTGAATTCTTTATCGATTGTAGACACGCTCGACTCCATCCATATCGGTTCCGAGGCACTGTTTCAGAGCGAAACCTGGCCAATCGGAAGAAGTTATCTCAGGCAACTCCCTTAGCAGCACAGTGTATTTTGTGTCAATTATCTTAATTGCTAAGGTCTATATTATAGACAGGGCTTCTCCATGAGAATCCGCCTGAGAATTGCATCCTTTAGCCCATTTCACGGATATTCCTTTCATTCCCACCACACAACACTGGTGCACTCGCATTCTCACTAAAGTTATCCGAAAATTTCAAAACATCTCGGGACGTTCGGATCAATATGTCAGTTCGCAAACTCAGCTGGCTCACTGCCATCCCCGCAGTTCTGCACAGGTCCCTAGTTTCATCTCTCACAATACGGCAATCTCAACCTGCAACGAATCAGACAATATCACCGGTTTTTCTCACAGTTGAACAGAACCTAGAAAATTGCACATCGGCCATAGTGCTTCCGATACTGCAATTTGTGGTCACCAACTACATTGCCCACGCATTCACTATACGGTTCAGTCCCGGATACGGCCCTTTTTACACAATCATGTTTTCCTTAAAAGCTCTTGTCTTTCCTTATTTTGGGCTCATGACGGCTTGTCGGGCCCTTGAAAACCTCGCACTCTTTGAGAGTGATCCTTTGGATCGTGCCATAAAGTCAGGCGCCCTATGTACTGTTGCGCGTACAAAGGAATGGAAGCCGGAAAAGGGGGACGAAATATGGTTACCGTGAGTACTCCTCAATCCGGATGGTCAATAGTTTGCTGTGTGACATCCTTGAATATCATAGCGTTTCTTAGTAATTTGAATATCAAGGCTAATTTTCAAACAGAACCCAAGACGGTTCAACTAGTATCCCTGATGGGGGAAATTTCACGACAACTGACGGCATGACATCGATCTACTGTCAAGAAGACGGATTGGAAGGTTTACACCAACGCTATATAACCGTGCACGGCCTATGCCGACTGCCACGCACACACTCATCACGCGCACACTCTGAGGGCGATGGCAAGTGCGGATTATGCGGCCTCAAGAGAGACCTCAATGGAGACCCAGAAGAACCACTACTTCAATCCGAGTCCCGGCATTGCCAAAAAGGTCAATATATGCTCGTTCGAATTCCCCCGTACTGTACGGTCAAATGGAACTGCTCGGATATATTCCGGGGTAATTTTAGATACCACTCTAATTATACATGGATCGAAAAATGGTTTAAGTCGGTGGGTTTCAGTTGAATTCTTTTTTTCGCGGCTTTGCTGAACTGATCATTTCCTCAAGAGCTCTGTCGAGAACAAAAAGCCTAGGATATCCGATTACGACGTCGGTATTTCGTCGACCCACAGTGTTACCAAATGGTTCGTTGCGCTCGTGCAGCTTTATTCAATCATCAAGATCCTTAAGGAAGATAGCCCTGAGGACTACGGAGCCTACCAGCTAACCTTGATCCCCTACGGATTGATGTCTCTCGTCAACACAGTGAGCGGTATCGTCAGTCCATCCTACCCGTCGGTTTATATGGTGGGCTCAACTGTTATGGAAGAAGCTCGGAAGAGAGGAGGGGTATTTGATGGGGTTGTAGGGACACTTCAAGAGGTGAAACCAGGAACAGCGAAGAAGGCCGAAGGACATGCAACCGAAGGGTCGCAACCACCGACGGCAATGATGATAAGGACAGAAGGAGACGCAGTAGGAGGGGGTTCGGGAGTAGGAAAGAATGATCCTATTATAAGGTATAACCACTTTTGGCCTCACCGTGGTGGTACATTTCGCGCTCGAGGATACTTCCATTTCCTGAGAATGGCTATCCCACTCCTTCGGTTGATCAAACACACTTCCGAGGACTCACATCCCGCTAAGGGAAATTCAGAGTCTTATTTTCTGCGCAAGTTCAATCGTCGAGAGGGGAGAGAGTCCGACTCCAGAAAGCACTATTTTATACTCGAGATCGGAAACGTTCAGTATCGTACAGCGGCTTGGCCTTGGATGCCACTTTTTATGGATATTTTGATGATCATTGCGCTTGCTGTGCCATTTGTGACAATATACAAGCTTACGGAATTCAGAGCACCACCGGATATACAACGCGGGATTGTTTTTATGCTTTGGCTGGCGCTTGGGGAGTTTCTACCCTTTTTTTTGGTGCCTTCATGGAGTTTTGTCAGCCGAAAGATATGGAGGGTTGAGTTGAATTGGGCAATCTTTTGGAGCATTCTTGGTACTTCAGTATTCACCCTTGCCGCGTTCGCGGGCTTTTACTTCGTGGGAGAAATGAAATATAAAGAGTTGGCAGCGGCAAACGACAATTGCAGTGAGTCTCCAAAACCCATACCACTTCATGAGCTTTGCCACTGATTCCAAACAGTAGCTGCAAGAAATGAAATCGTTCACCTATTTAACCTCACGACATCTGATGGAAACAGGACTCTATTTAGTTAATCTCCGGAAGCAGAGGTAAATTCTGCACCATTCTCATTCGTATTGCTCCATTAACTAAGTGTCCTGGACGGTAATAGAAGTTTAAGGAGACACTAAACGATATCGAAGTGAGTTGACGGGGTTCACTGGTAACAAAGTATTACTAGTGGCTTGGCTGAGGCTCTGTTGGTATTTCTTTCTTTCCGTTCTGACTTCTCTGCTACCATCACGATAATTCACCCGTCTACGACTTCAATAGCTATGGGCAGTTGTAAGGGTCGTTATGTACTGTCTCAAATTATACGGGTTACTCTCGTCCCTAGACTTCTTGATGCGTTCTCGTTCGTACCTCGCTATTACAACACCCTTGGCGCTAAGATATGATGAGTCCCGCGTGGAAGGCTAACGTACACAGCGGTGATGCGAGACATCCATGACAAGCGAGACGGCTGGATAAATGGTAAATTTGGAGTTGCTTAAACCCCGCTTTCTACCTTCCTGGCCCTTACACCCTTCTTACCCTTCGTACCACACATTCCAGTTCCGTTGTGAATACCCTGCAGCATGCCTTTTGTCAAAGAACGCTCTGTCAAGCAAGCTTTAAATCTCAAAGAGCAGTATAAAGAGTCTTTAAAAGGTCTACCGAATTGGACTTTCAAGCAGCTGCAAAAAGCTGCAACTGCATATGGTCTCAGTAAATCCAGCCTTGCACACTGAAAGAACGGTCGCCAGTCGGCTTGCGCATGTTGGTATTCCTATTTCCACCCCTGCAGCAATTGTAAAACGGATTCTTAGGCTGAATGACTTTGGCGATCTACTGTGCTTGGATATTCTTATCCGAAAAGTGATGCACGTTGTGAAGACCAAGTGACAGGTAGAATAAATTCATTCCAGACTTATACTGTCTGATAGAACTGAATATCTCAATTTCTTAATCGACAGCCAGTGGTATCCTCCAGTTCCAGTCCCCTTTTTCAGTCTTGGCACCCTCAACACACCACACATCCCTGCATCGAACCACCTCAGAATCCCAATAGACGACTACCAGATCGTCCGCAAAGTATGTCCTCACATACTAGACAATAGGCAGTGTATAAGGGGGTACTTTAGGTAATATCTGATCTTTTTCTCAACCAAATCATTTCAGAGAGCTAACAGATTGTACAGACTGATTCTCTCTCTTATTCTCTGTCATATCGCTGTACTTGAATCTGTAAGTACTATCTGCGAACGGTTATTCGAAATTTGATGGCGCAATTATGGGGTGCACAGGCCGTCTCGCTTAACGTGGATGTCTCGCATCACCACTGTGTACGTTAGTGCTAAGGCTTCGAGTAACTTTTCGTGCATTTGGCCAAGAGCCATTGTTAGGGGCGACGCCCAGCGGCCAAGCACTCTCCAGCACAAGTTTCAACGTATGCCCACTTTCGAAACCAATTAAGACCATAGGTTGTACTCCGATCGAGACATAAATTATACGTGGAAAGGGGCATTTTCACCTACTAGTCTCCATTTTGTGACAGAACCAAAACTCAGTATATATGTATGAAGCGGCTCCAAATGCTCGGTTTTGGTCTGTACTTCACATTATATCCACAGCTACTCAGCGAATCTTAATAATTCTAATAGTTATACTTGGTTTGTCTGCTCGATGCATTCTCATTGTTCGGGTGAACTTGCGATGTAGTGCGTGTGGCAGACAGTTGAATCGGTAATTAACGACGGGAGATTGCCGGACACGCTAAGATCGTGAGATCTTAGTGAGAAAAGGGTCGGGCCGAGCATTCCATGCGTCGATCGGCTCCCTGTGAATGATCTGCATGGTTTTGGACCCCACTTCACTTTTGCCCCCTTATCGATGAATCAATTTGTTTCATTATGATGAGAGCGGCTAGCGCGGCTACGGATTCTGACCTCCGTTGATAACCCTTTTCCCCTAGCACATCGGCTGTTGCATGCGGAAAATACGGAGCTTCGTACCCGGGAATATATGGATGAGGACACGGTAGTAGTTGTTGGGAGCTCTCCCGGCCTGCTAATACCACACAACTCTAACCCCCTGCATCCTCACCATCCCCTCCCACTCTTTCCTTAGCTCCTCGTCTAATCCCGACTCCGCTTGGTGTCCACAACCGTCCACCTTCTCCCACCTTTTCTCTGCCAACTATTTCCTCATATCAGATATCAGGATATGCAACTCGAGTGATGGTTTCTTGACCGAGCGAAAGGGCTGTGAAAGCTAAGTATTGAGGTCATTATCGTTTTTCTCACCATCACACCAGCCTGCTCGGCCGTGCGCGAACCGTTATCTTGAACCAATACGAGTGCCCAGACTGGATTAATATGGCTCACAACACGAAAGAGCTGAAAAGCGGAACAATTCGTCTACGGGTAGAAGATAGCTGCAGCATTATGGAGTAGTGGAATTGACGGAGCTCTTAACTGGAGGATGTCATGACCAACACCGTAGAAGGGAAGCTGAAAGGGTACGATGCGGGGAATAGTGGTAAGGATGCCGGTGGTAGTTAAATTCGGTTTGCATGTAACATGTAACCATCGCAAATGATTATAGGTTACGATCGTATAGCAGGTGAGAGAGCTCATATCGGAGGAGTGGGGGGAGAGCTTTATTTTCTCGAGCCTATAGGTAAATGTGTAACGCATCTGCTGAGCCGCAGCCTCGCAAGTTCCGGCGGCTCATGCAGTAAGGTAGGAGCTAGCGTGTGGCTGGCCACGCGACAAGAACTTTGAATGATCTTTAGGATAGTATTCTCAATAGCCATTCACTACATAATATCGAATAAAAGACAAAGATAATAGGGCTAACATTATGAAACCAGCAACCCCACCCATGTCTAATTATAGTTCGCTAGTTTTCTGAATAATTGAACATGATTCAATAGGTGCGCAATGCGCAACACATTAGAATCCTGCGCTGCAGTAGGATCTGCCAAGAGTTCAACGGACGTGGCCGACGCACATTGGCTATACCCCGCATTAATTTGCAGGCGATCGCTTCAGGCTCTCTCGTCTGAACAAATTTCACTCCTATCCCACAATCGACGCGACAGAAACGATCTTCAACCCGAAATGGACGGCATCTCTGCCGCAGCATCAGTCGTAGGTCTCCTTCAAGGGGCGGAAAAGGCCATCAACTTCATTTCCACCGCGGCCGAAGCTTCCAGTACAGCGCGCGAGGTGCTAGCCGAGGCCAGCGCACTGCAGGTAATATTTTATCACCTGCAGGACCTCATCCTCGATTTCGGAGACGGAAGTCGCGAGGATCGAAAGTCTATGATATACGTCGATCATTTGGTCGCAGTGCTAACAGGCTGCGTCTGCGCATTCAACGATCTGGAAAACGTACTGGGTAGCCTCTCCGTCCCCTCTGGGATCGATCTGTGGACCAGAGCGAAATGGTCATTCTATGACAAGGACCTTGGTCGGATTCTCAACAACCTGCAAAGGCATAAATCATCACTGAATACGATGATGACGATTATGACTTGGTTTGTAACTGCTAGATGTCATCAATACTAGGCTGATGTATTGCACCAGTAAATCAACCCGAAAGGCACAGCATCATACTGCACGTTTAACACAATCCATGGAGTCCGTTGTGGCATCAGGTCCAAATCTGTGTGCACGTATGGAAGCATCAGATTCCGGCGATAGTGTATTAGATACACCAGAATGCCAACTTGGTGCGTCTGGTAATAGTGGTACATCCGATAATAGATTTGAGACGTCCTCGATTCGTTCCATATCAACAGTTTCTACTCTCAAGACCTTCCGCACAGCGGTATCTTTTTCGTATGAGCGTATTCTCGCCAGAGCCCGTGTCTATGAAAAAGTGGCCGGAATCAAATCAACACAATCTTTCACTACTATAGTCACTTCCGAGTCTAAGTGGTCGCAGCTCACCGGACTAAGTCTGTCTCAAATTTCTAACATCTCGGTCATATGCTTGCCTATAAACATCTCCGAACTGCACAACAGTTATCTTTTTGACCACAGGGAGGCCAAGACAAGTGACGGATCCACAGTCCTGCATCATGCTGCAGCCAAAGGGAACACCGCTACTGTCCGACTTCTCGCCGGAACCTTAGGTGCGAATCTGGAGGCCAAGGATAACAACGGGTGGACGGCACTACACAATGCGGCATCCAACGGGAATGATGTCACGGTTCAGCTACTTGTCGGCGAGCTTGGTGTCGACAAGGAGGCCAAGGCGAACAACGGATGGACGGCACTACACTGCGCGGGATCCAACGGGCATGATGCTACTGTTCGGCGTCTTGTCAAGTTCGGCGTCGATAAGGAGGCCAAGGACAAAGAGGGGATGACGGCACTACACCTCGCAGCAACCAAAGGCCACAAGGACACTGTTCGGCTACTTGTCAGGCTCCGCGTCAACAAAGAGGCGAAGGATAACAGACAGAGAACGGCGCTACACGACGCGGCTTCTAACAGGCACAATTCTACTGTTCGGCTGCTTGTAAAGCTCGGTGTCGATAAGGAGGCCATGGACAAAGAGGGAATGACGGCACTACACCTCGCAGCAACCAAAGGTCACGAGGACACTGTTCGGCTACTTGTAGGCAAGCTTGGTGTCGATCAGGAAGCCAAGGACAACAACTGGTGGACGGCACTACACCACGCGGCATCCAATGGCCACGATACCACGGTTCGGCTGCTTGTGAGGGAGATTGGGGTCGACGAGGAGGCCAACGACAACAACGGATTGACCGCACTGCACCATGCGGCATCCAATGGCCACGCTGCCACAGTTCGGCTAGTGGTGGAAAAGATTGGGGTCGACAAGGAGGCCAAGGACAACAACAGATGGACGGCACTGCACCACGCGGCATCCAATGGCCACGATGCCACGGTTCGACTGCTTGTGAGGGAGATTGGTGTCGACAAGGAGGCTAAGGACTACTACGGATGGACGGCACTACACTACGCGGCATCCAATGGCCACGATACCACGGTTCGACTGCTTGTGAGGGAGATTGGTGTCGACAAAGAGGCTAAGGGCTACCACGGATGGACGGCACTACACTACGCGGCATTCAATGGCTACGATGCCACGGTTCGGCTGCTTGTGAGGGAGATTGGTGTCGACAAGGAGGCCAACGACAACAACGGATGGACGGCACTACACTACGCGGCATCCAATGGCCACGATACCACGGTTCGGCTGCTTGTGAGGGAGATTGGTGTCGACAAGGAGGCCAAGGACAACTACGGATTGACCGCACTGCACCACGCGGCAAACAATGGCCACGATACCACAGTTCGGATGCTGATAAGGGAGATTGGGGTCGACAAGGAGGCCAAGGACAACTATGGATTGATCGCACTGTACTACGCGGCATCCAATGGCCACGATGCCACAGTTCGGATGCTTGTGAGGGAGATTGGGATCGACAAGGAGGCCAAGGACAACCACGGATGGACGGCACTACGCCACGCGGCATTCAAAGGCCACGATGCCACGATTCGGCTGCTTGTGAGGGAGATTGGGATCGACAAGGAGGCCAAGGACAACCACGGATGGACGGCACTACGCCACGCGGCATTCAATGGCCACGATGCGACGATTCGGCTGCTTGTGAGGGAGATTGGTGTCGACAAGGAGGCCAACGACAACAACAGATGGACGGCACTACACCACGCGGCATCCAATGGCCATGATACCACGGTTCGACTGCTTGTGAGGGAGATTGGGGTCGACAAGGAGGCCAAGGACAACAACGGATTGATGGCACTACACCACGCGGCATTCAATGGCCACGATGCTACGGTTCGACTGCTTGTGAGGGAGATTGGTGTCGACAAGGAGGCCAAGGACAACAACGGATTGATGGCACTACACCATGCGGCATCCAATGGCCACGATGCCACAGTTCGACTGCTTGTGAGGGAGATTGGTGTCGAGAAGGAGGCTCAGGACAACAACGGATTGATGGCACTACACCACGCGGCGTCCAATGGCCACGATGCCACGGTTCGACTGCTTGTGAGGGAGATTGGTGTCGACAAAGAGGCTAAGAACTACTATGGATGGACGGCACTACACTACGCGGCATCTAATGGCTACGATGCCACGGTTCGGCTGCTTGTAGGGGAGATTGGTGTCGACAAGGAGGCCAAGGACAACAACGGATTGATGGCACTACACCACGCGGCATCCAATGGCCACGATGTCACGGTTCGGCTGCTTGTGAGGGAGATTGGTGTCGACAAGGAGGCCATGGACAAAAACGGATTGATGGCACTGCACCACGCGGCATCAAATGGCCACGATACCACAGTTCGGGTGCTTGTGAGGGAGATTGGTGTCAACAAGGAGGCCAAGGACAGAAACGGATTGACGGCACTACACTGCGCGGCATCCAAAGATCACGGTGACACTGTTCTACTGTTGGTGGGCGAGCTTGGGGTCGATAAGGCAGCTATGGACAACTTAGGGTGGACGGTCCTACACTGGGTAGCAGCAAATGGTCATGATTACATGGTCCAGCCACTCATCGAGCTCGGTGTGGGCAAAGACGTTAAAGACTATGGATGGTGGACAGCGCTACATCATGCATCTTTCAACGGGCATAGTAGCACAGTTCGACTGCTTATTGAGCTTGGTGTCAACAAAGATGCCCGGAACACAGAAGGAAGATCAGCGCTACATCATGCAGCTTTTAACGGACACAATGCAATCGTTCAGCTGCTTGTCAGCGAGTTCGCTGTCGACAAAGAGGTCAAGGACAATGCAGGGTGTACGGCGATCCATCATGCAGCTTCCAATGCGTGTGATGTCACTTTTCAGCTGCTTATCAAGCTCGGCGCTGACAAGGAGGCCAAGGCCACTGACGGGTCAACGGCGCTACACTGGGCGGCTAATAACGGGCACAGCACCACGGTTCAGCTGCTCATCAGCAAGTTCGGTCTCGATAAGGAAGCCAAAGACAACGAAGGAAGGACACCATTACACCGCGCAGCGTTAAGAAGGTTTAGTTCCACGGTTCTGCTGCTGGCTAAATTGGGAGCCAATAACGAGATTGAGTCTGATACTGGCATGAGACGAGATAACTAGGTTCTCGGTCAAGATAGTGGGACGACAGGTGAGGCGATAACCCTTATATCACGGGGTGATTGCTGAATAATTGTGTATTAGAATATGGAAGGGATTGAGATACGGATAGGATCGTCCATATACGTGTCGCACACGGACTACAGAGATGGAGAGTATTTGCACATCAACGCGAGGTTTTTGAGGATTGGGATCGCGCAATTTTTTATTCGTTTAGTTGGATCGTGGAGAGAGAGTGCAATATGGAGCACGGTCTTGGTACAGCTGGTTTCTGATGGTAGTAGACGACTATGGACAACATTTTGCGGAGGATTTCAATCATAAGTTGGGAAAGTTAAGGCTCGGGTTAAGTTATCAATTTATAATGTACTAAATGATCTAAGATCAAATTGTGTATTGCTCTCATTGCCACTCGTATCTGTCGCACTATTGCTATTGCATAAACAGTCTAAGCCTTCGTATGGCTTGAGATGATGTCGCGTATAGCTAGAGATTGCTGTCGGGGTGAGGCATTCAGCCGAATCTATATATAGATTCGTACGCACGCATTCACACTTGTATGACTATATATATATGGCCTTGTGGCCCTCTTTGATAATACACAATCAAACTTCTCTATCATCTTTACTATCTTTACTTTGAATAGCTGCTGTTGCATAAATAGATTTCAGCCGTCGTATGGCCGGAGATGATGCCTCGAATGGGATTTGCTGTTATTCAGCCATCTTTATCTATAGATGCGTACGCACGCATTCGTACATGGACTACCGGATATATATGGCCTTAGTGGCCCTCATAGATAGTACAGTCAAGCTCCTCTATCTTTACTTTCAACTGTCGCGATTTTGTCACATGTTACTATTAGTCCTGGATGCGCTGACTAGTGTTCCCAACGGGCTGGGCCAGCCAGGCTTCACATGTTTACGGCTGGCCGGCGGACTTCGAGCGTAGGCCTGGCTGGCCCTCCTTAGCGCGGGCTTTTTTTAAAAAAGCCCGGCCGGCCCACTGTTACAGATGTACATGATGTTACAGGTCTGATACACAGTCACTGCTGCAGGGGCGGATGCCTCCTGTATATATCTCGAGTCTTTCTCCTTCTCTCTTCTCTGTACCATAGAATACACGCACACGGTTCTCCCCAACTTCCATATTGTAACACCCCCGGGCGCCGCCAGGCCGAGTGACTCAAAGTGACACGCGGAAAAAACCACAGTGTTATGATATCATTACTAACTATGCTGAGATAATCCTAGAGAGCGATGATGGAACGAGAGTAGGGGATGAAGAGTGAAATGAAAAGAATGTTCTGATCGTGGGAAAGCTCCTGTGTTATATAGTAAAATTTACTCTTGCTCTCTCCCTCTTTTACCGCAGTTGCAACCATTAATGTCTCGCTAATCACTTATAAGACTTTAGCTACACTCGAAATAGCATGACTAGACAGCATCTGCAACTATGGTGGCGGTTTACTATTGTTAGGCATGTATGAAGTTGTATATGAAGGCAGGCCTGCAGGCCGGCCCGCGGGCTTTTGAAGCCGGCAGGCCCTTTAGAAAAAAGCCCGGCCCGTTGGGAACACTGGCGCTGACGTAGCGGGGGGGGAGCTCCGCCATCTAGCCGGCTCGCCTGGAGGCGGAGGGGGTATTAGGTCCTGTCATACTCTAGTAAGAGTGAACACAGTATGAATAAACAACAACAACAACACTGGCGCTGACTGGGAATGCCGAGCGTGTACTTCGCGAATTTACGTAACTCGATTTCAAGCTTTCACCGGCGCGAAAGTCTGAAATCCAATGAAAACTTTGGGGCAACCTTGAAAGTGTTGGGATATTTTCAGCTTTGCAGCTTTCCGGTGGGCGATTGCAGGGCTGCTTTCCGGCGGAAGCTTTGAGCGGATGGAAAACTCTGAGTTTGTGGAAGCTTTGGCCGATAGGAACGTTTGGCCAATAGGAAGCTCTAAGTCTGTGAAAGTAGTGACGTTGACACTGTCAACCTACTTGTCTAAGTGCTTCCCCCTCTAGCCGATACTGAGACTATCACCACAGCCATCACTATCACCATCATCACTATCATCACCATCATCACCATCACGATCATCACAATCACCATCAGCCCTTGACCGAATGCTTACATATACGCCCAAAATCGATGAGAAGCGGGCAGCAGATTCCACTGGAAAATCTGAGTTGGAGATCTGCTCTCCCCAAGGTTCAATTGTCTACCTCAATGATTCCACCAGTCCGCGCACACTTGCAATTTCGACATTGTTTTTTAGTCAAGTACCACTGAAAACATGACTCATCCTCACATATATCACTGCACACCTCTCGATACCCACTCTGGGTGAAATTATGACAGTTCTGACTGTATATTTGGTGCCATCGAGATATATTCCCCCCATTAAAAGACCGATACAGTGAAAAAATACCCTAAACCTGGACACTGTGCTGGACTGGTCAAAATCAGTCCAGACCAGTTCAGTCCAGGTCCAGAAAAAGTGGGGATTGGTCCGATCCCGGTCCAAAATTTCTCGGACTGGATTGGACTGGACTAAGCCTAAACAGAATATTTTGTTTACTAAGAAAGTTTCCAAAGTACGAAACATAAACCATATCCAACTCAATCATCGTAGCCCTGCCATTGCCGTATTCCATCCATCAACCAGACCAAGGCTTATGCAAGCCGATGCAGGCTTTTTAAATCACGTGCAGGCCGGGCGGCTTCTGACCCAGGCCGGGCCGCTTAGGAACACTGAACTGACGTAATGATTTCGGCCACCCATCGTACCCAGCCCGCCACAACGCCCGCAACACGTCGCCCGCCACACGCCGCCAGCCATACGATGCCCGGTGCCTGGGATTCAGCGAGTATTAACATCTAAGCACGCTAAATTTGCTGCACTCAAGAGCGCTTCTTGGAACGTCCTAGTGAGCGTAGTTGGGAGCATACTATAGAGTGTAAAGTCAAGCGTGCTGGGAGTGTGCAATGGACTGCAATTGGGAGCGTACTTGGGAGCGAACAGGCAAGCAGGCTGTTAGTGTAATCGAGGGCAATCAGGAACATATTTGGGAGTGTGCTTAGGAACGTGCTTAGGAGTGTCTTGAGAGCGTACTTCAGAGTGTACTTGGGAGCGTGCTTGGGAGCGTACTTGAGAGCGTCCTGAGAGCGTACTCGGGATCGGTCTCCGGATGTGATACTCGGCTTCGCCGAGTATGCCCTCTTCTTTCCCATATATAGTTGCCTGTCTTTTTCTCTCTTTGCTCTTTAGACAATCACTTTTGTACGATAGTCAATTCAATATCTCTATTCGTACTCGATTGATCTCAACATGCCGCTGTATCTGCTGCTGTGTATCCGCTGCCGTTTATCAGACGCTGCTATCCGCTGCTGTTTATCTGACACTGGTATCTGCCACTGTGTATCTGCCGCTGTGTTTCTGCTGCTGTGTATCTGCTGCTGTGTATCTGCTGCTGTGTATCTGCTGCTGTTTATCTGCCACTGTGTATCTGCCACTGAATCTTCTGTGTTGTATATCTGCCACTGTATCTGCTACTGTATATCAACCACTGTGTCTGCAGTGTTGTATATCCACTGCTGTATCTGCCGCTGGATATCCACCGCTGTATATTTACCTCTGTATATCCACCATTTTGTATCGGCCACTGTGTATCTGCTGCCATGTATCTGCCACTGTGTCTGTTGTATTGTATATCTGCCATTGATTTTGCCATTGTATATCTACCGCTGTGCATCAGCCCCAGTGAATGTGTATATTGGTCCGGTACTGTATATCTGGCACTGTATCCACCACTGTGTATCTGCCACTGTATATATATCTACTACTTTATATCCTCCACTGTATATCTGCCACTGGGTCTGCTGTATTGTTGAGTGTGATTAAGTACAAAGAGAGATTGAATTATGTATGTTACAAAAGTGATTGTCTACTGAACTATCGAATGGTAGAATCCATCCCTTTATCCCCTGGATCGTAACTGGTTTCCGGACCATGCGGTCCACCCACACAACCACGACGACCACACCCCAAAAAAAACCACCAGCGTCTCTCCTTTTAATAAAGTCTTCTCTAGTAGCAAATATAACTTTCTATCTAAACAAATTGTAAATTACATCAAGTGTGGCTTTGTCAACACAGCTACCCCTCCAAAATCCACCCCCTCCAGCTACCACCCCACCCCCTCTCCCTGCACCACCACCCACCCCACCCCTTTACAGCTGATGGAACTCAACAAAACAATTCCTTTCATCATTGAGACACAGTGGCCAGTCACATTGAGTGCAAGCCCAGCGAGTTTTTGGTGGATATTTCGTATTTTTTGAGGAACTGTTTCTCTGCTTCCCACAGCAAAGCCATCACCCCAGTCGCTTTCCCTCCTCAAGATGGACTGGACGGTGCCCACAGTCACAGCTTTGGTCGAGGGGTAAATAGGTATCCTCTTTAATGTTTGACTGGGTGGATTTGGCCTTAGTTGATTGCACAATCTATGAGGTGGAAATTGGTCCAGACCCAGCCAGAATCAACCCCCAAGCACACTGCAGGCGAAACTCCATATGGGTGATGGTGTTAGAACTCTGAGGCATATCCTGGTAGATGAACTAGGCATTTCGGACCATGGTATCAAATGCCCAGAAGAGCATAGGCCACCATGTGCGAAAGGAGGTGAGTTGAGTATCATAGTAGCTGCGTAGTTGATCTGCTATATCAACACCACCCATGTTGTGATTGTAGTCATCAATGCAGAGAGGGATCATCATCTGTTTCTCCTGCAAATCACCAAAGGCCTCCCAGGCTTTCTTTGCATTGGTGCTCTTCTTCCCTGGACGCCTTCTTAGTCTCTCTTGCTGAGATTCAAAGTCATGTTCAGTACTGAGAATTGTAACTGGCACATTATCAAACCACAAATGTGCCCCAACCAGCAGGCCAAAAAGGCTGTCCTTAACGGTGAGTACGTTCAGGGCATGGTACTCGTATTTTCCAATATCTTGCTTCGGAATTTTGAGTTCTGGAGGAAATCCAGCTGAAGAAGGGTGAGCTGTTCCACAGGCACCCATATGCAAATCATGACACAATCTTCCCAACAAGGGAACTGTTGTATAAAAGTTATCCAGGTATAGTATAAAGTACATGGTACTGGGAACCTTCCATACGAGATGGTATACAACTTCTCCTGTTGCAGTCAAGCCATCAGTTGATACAACAGGATCAGGACAAGCCTGGTGTGAGGTTGGATGGAAATCCCAGATGTAACCATGGTCAGCAAGGCAGTGAAACTTAAATCCTTGTTCGATGGGCTTGCTTGGCATCTTGTATGCGTCAGGGGACTGCCCAGTAGCTCTTATCATTCATTCATCCAACAAAATATGTGTTGATGGCATGTGGGATTGCAGTGAACTTTTCCAAAGTTGGTCCAAAATTTAATCAACTTTACTGTGCCATAGTCGCCTTCCTGTTGGTGCTATCTTCGAGAGATCAGGAGAGGATACATCAAAGTACCTTTTGATCTCCTCAAATTGTGTTTGGCCTATATACGTGCAAATAGGGTGGGTAGGATTCAGCCCATTATGCCTCCAGTCGTCCCTCACTGCAGGGGAACTATGTACCCCCATATACAACACAATCCACAAAGAAACCCCTAGTTCTGACGTGGAGACCTCCTTCCACTTCCTACCACCCTCTTACTGTTGTTCACTGTCTTTAGCAGCAGCATATGCATTGCTGTGGGCTGCCATATCCTCCAACAGTGATGGTGTCAAAAATAGGCTTAAAATCTCCAAGGGTTCTACTGTATGCTGATAACGGATCTTGGATGGTAGGGTGTTTTAAGCAGTATGTGGGTGATACCTTGGGATGATAGGGTGGAAGGTGGGAGGGTCCTGAAAGATCTGAGGTGTGGGGAACTGGATTTGTGGGTGTTGAAAAATGTATGGGGAGAACCGTGTGAATAGACTTAAGATACAGAGACTGAAGAGCAGGAGAAAGACTCGAGATATATACAAGGTAGTTGGGTGCCTTATGCCCTACCGGCGGTGTGCCTTGACATCAGCTCAGCTGAAGCTCAGCTCGGTCAGGTTCATGCAACAGTGGGTCCGCTGGGGTGGGCGAGTGATTTTTCGTGATCCGTCATTTTTTCGATTTTCCCTGGTCCTTAGATATTGTTGATAAGGGAAGTCCACTACCAGTGGCTTCTCCATCATCTTCGAGAGGTACAAGTCGGTAGGATGTATTGGGGTCCCGCTGTCGCAGTATTCTGGTTGACATTTCTGTTTTTTTGAAGCACAAATCTGAGGATTACACCCCTACAAGAACAGCTCTATTTATTACTCCCTCAGTGTGGCAGATTCCCTAGAACTTGCCAGAATACACCTATAATACAATTAAATAGCTTTACAAATTCTCAAGTCATCATTCCATATTTTAGTTGCACCACCATGGTTTCAGGGTGGGGGGAGCCCGTTGCCATGGCCCAAACGGTCCGGTAATCGAAAGTTACGATCCAGGGGATATGCCCAAGAAATTTGAAGTTCGCTGGAGATGTTAGAGTGGCGCAGGCAGTGGCGAATGGATGGTGGCGAGTGAAAATTTGTAAATGAGTCTACACAAATTACTGAGTGCATTAGCAAGCATTCTCCAATCGTTTCAAGCATCTTTGATGGCATTTTAAACACTTGTAGGTCTTCGGGATAAATTCTGAGTCAACATGTGGATATCTGCCACTGTACCTGCCACTATACCTGCCACTGCCACACATGCCACATGGCAAGTTCACCCAACCAATGAGAATGCTTCGAGCAGACAAACCAAGTGTATAACTATTAGACAATACACGATCGAGTGTTATTCACACCTCCGATACCACACCTCACTATCGCTTGATTTCACCAAGCCTCCTTTCGACCAATCGCGCTCAACGTTTACAGAAAACTTAGACTTAGGTTTCAACAAATCCTTATAGTTTTTGTTATTAGGAGTCAAATCGCGTAAGGATGTCTTGGCACCCTTCACCCCCAGAGTTCCCCTTCCAAATATCGACGTTGAAGTCCCAGATTCCCAATCTGTGATCCCGGGCTCACAGTACTCCAACTCTGCATCGAGCTCCCTAGCCAGCACCCTGGGTGTAAGTGTTGTTGGAAAGAACTTATGACGCGAACTGTATCAACTCAGGCCACCGAGTCGCAATACTTCACCATTGCCAGAATCAATCCTATTTTCAACTAAGGGAAGATTCAACACGGTCTCCAGGAGGATCAGGAGCAGGGCTGAATATTCGCATGTCTCAGCAACAGACAACGAGGAATTTTTTGACACCAAGAGGATGGATTTAACTCCAAATTCCACCCACAACTCCCAAACCACTACTACAGTAAGTGAGTGTAAGGCTGTACGTCCGTGTATGGCCGCGTATGAGAATATATGAGAAGATACCGTTGCACACACGGATATGGTAATATAAGGAGTAGTTGATAGCGTCGGGAAAAGCTTCGGCGTTACCGTAGCCGAGATTTATTATGGCCGTTACCGCCGTCCTACGTTGAGGTATGGTATCTTATAGTATGCTCGTCCCGTGTCACCGTAACCGAGATGTGTTACGGCCGCTACTGCCGTAGTACCACACGTTATGGGCATTACCTGTCAGTTATGGTATCTTACGGTACGTTCGTATGCATGTTTACTGTTTCCAAGATATTATGTATGGCATCGTTAGCTTGGCTCTCGTGTGAGCATATATGAAGAGCTGTTGAAAGTAGTCACAAACACAAACACCAGTTTCTTTGTTCCATGCAACATCATATGTTGCATATTCGGTGGTGGCCAGTGATAGTAACACAGAGTGGCAAAGCCATCAAAGTTGTCAATGATGATTCTCTGTATATATGTTCAGTCTTTCTCCTTCTGACCTCTCACTGTATCATAGAATCTACGCACATGGTTCTCCCGTACGTACTATAGCAACAACATACTCAATTGGTGCCATTAGAACGTAACCAGCAACCGACAATCCGCACCAAAATGGAGACTAACAATGACCTCCAAGAGAATCAAATATTACAATTCAACTGAAATACATACAAAACAACGGAAGTATGAGACATCGAAGGTCCCCGAAAATCACCAGCGTGGTTGTTGTACTGCTCTCCCAATGTTCCAGTTACTATCTTCCAGTTACTATCTACTAGAAATGGTCATATACCTTGGTGGTGTGCGACTCATTGCCGGTGGAAAGAAATATATTTACCTGATTACACCTAGGCAACAACTACAAAATGTGCTCCAACCGTTTAAACGAGAAACTCACGTTGTAGATGCAGCTGCACGGGAAAACGAACGCTTTACATCCGCCAAGTGACGAAAACAGTTCGCCCCAAACTCCGACTCCTTCAGGAGTGAGTCGGCGCTTGGTTCAACTTCACTTAGTGCTAGCATGCTCGCCATGCTCCGATCTACGGCTAAGTGAATCTTCGTTCTGTTTCGTCATCCTTTGTATGTAGGGATTTCCGTTGTGGTTGAGGTGTTTAGGATCCCTGTATAGAGTTCGTGAGGTGCGTTTTACCTCGCACCGAAGCTAAATTAGCATATCGTTAATCTGGCAGACCTCGCGTATCGGGCGAGTCAGGGAGCTAAAACGGGCTAATCCGATGCAATGATAAAATATCGCTTAATTATCGGACCACTGCCACGCACCATGGTAACGATAAGAACACTGCAGTGACTTTTGCACACATAATAGAGGGATAGATTTATGCTCATTCACGATTGCGTTGGTGAAAGTTGCTACAGTAGAAACCGTCATATAGGTGGTGGTATCCGACAGAGAGAAATATATTTACCTGATTACGCCCAGGCAACAACTACAAAAATGTGCTCCGACCGTTTAAACGAGAAACTCTCGTTGCTTTGAAACGGTGTGGGAAAGCGAGCACTGTCGATACGTAAAGTAATGAAAAGAGTTGCACCTGAACACTAACTCTTTCGGGAGCGAGTCGGCGCTAGGTTCCTCTTCGCTTAGTGCTAGCATGCCCGCCATGCTCCGATCTACGGCGGGGTGAATCCCCGTTCCGTTCCGTCGTGATTTGTATGTAGGGATTTCCGTTGTGGTTGTGTTCAATATCGCTGTTTAGAGTTGGTGAGGTCTATTTTACCTCGCACTTCCCGGAAGCTAAACGTGCATATCACTAATCTGACAGGCCTCGCTTATCAGGCGAGTCAAGGAGTTAAAACGGGTTTATCCGACACTCTAAAGGTGTCGCTCAACTATCTGATTGCTACTTTGCAACCATCGGAATACTACACGGTGACTTTTTCAGACGTAATAGACTGAGGGGTAAAGTTTAGCACATTTACGATTATGTCGGTGAAAATGGATGGTCATAATGACCCGACTGAAATTTTGCGAGTGATGTACCTGTAGTCGATAGATTTCTTACGAGGGTCAACTAAGGTAGATGAGACAAAATCTAGGTGTTTTTTTGCCTCCCGCTCACCGAAAAGGTTTGCACATAAGTTCCTGCATTAGTTTGAGGTAAAAAACGTTGCTGATTAGTGATTAACGTTGGATGGCGGAATTGGAAGTGGTATATATTGGAAACGATGAGAGATGGAGCACCGGGCTATCTGTGTGTCAGCGGAGGTTAGATAACACATTTCTGGATGCGAGGATTAGATCGACACACCATTTGTACGATTAGATATTTTCCATATTCTGACTACGCCAAGTGTGCTGGGCACGCTAAGATCTGCCGGATCGGATCGGGTCTCCTATATGTTGTATTAAACTCAGGGGAACTGTCACTTGTCATTTTGCCGTTGTATATTTGTACCCAGATCCAAAGAGCAGGGAAGCTTCTGTAAGTTTAAGGTGGACTAAGTGGGTTATTTACTCGTGCCGATGAGAGCTGTGGAACTAAAGAGGCGACCGGAAATCCTCTCTGCGTGTTTATTGCTTCAATCATCACTGTAGTTCTTGAGCCACATCCAAATATGTATCCTAGTGCAATCAATCTGGAGTACAATAGCTGTGATATCCGTACGTTGTGGCATGGAATTTGGCGAGTTGACACTGGTCGCATAATCCGGATACATAAATGTAACGGCTTTTATGTAAAATGACCGGGTGGTAAATCAATATTGGCAGAATGCCCGGGTGTTCAGAGTGATCTATAATGATCGTGTCCGGTTCTGAAAAGGAGGTGCAATGTCTCGCAAATATTTTCTTCGTAAACTTAAACGTGACCACCCCAACTTCAATCCGTCTCACCCATCACTCCTCAAGCTCAAGCTCCTCCCTCTCTCGTACTCCAATTCAGAATAGCCGGTCGACATTTCATTCACAAATTCGCTTCCTTTGCTACTCTTCAAAGAGGGAGTATATGAATGGATGGTAGCTGAGCATTTCACTATCCGGATTGCAAAGTCCGATAGAAAGTGGGTGGTAGTTGTGTGTCGTGATACGAAGTGTATTTTCAAGTTCGCAACATGCCAGCGAGTATGCCTGGACTTGTAGAAGTGCCCATAGTTGGTAGTATATTCCGGCGTTATAAATCAGGAAATGTAAAATGGATTGAATTGATTAGTGCACTGGCAGCAGCACGATGCTTTTGGGAAAGCTGTGATCATACGCTGAGCAGAAAGATTCAGTGAATTGCTGGGGTACGATTATTATAGACAACTCTGAACAGCGGGCATTCTACTGATATTGATTTACCACCCGGTCATTCTACATAAAAGCCGAAATTGTAAACGTAGAGTCGTATAAATTAAATGTGATCGCAGCATATTTGAGATACCTACGACCAAAAAACCATTATATGTTGCGCAGCGGCACTTATTTATCGGATACCTAGAACCTAGAACCGAGTGATCGTCGGAAATGTTTTGGAGATATATTGTCGTGCTGTTGGAGTTTATATACATATCCTAACCATAATAGACATTATTAATTATACTATCACCGCAATTCACTGGCTAAGCTTAGGACCGTGCGTTTAGTTTTCGAGCACTTCCGCTGGTAGTGATACAAATGAGGTTACCTCCTGACCGTTCATTATGGAGTAGAATGCTCCCAAGTTTTTAATGAATAGATAGACGTTGCTAATTACCGATGGTTTTAACGACATGTACCAGTCCCTGTAGGAATGGTATGAGAGTTTCCGGATGGCGATGTTAATGGTGCAGCTGAAGGTACGTTACACGATGGTGCGCAGCGGTGGCGAGGTCCAACTATTATTCATATAAGCATATGGAATGTGTCTTTTTCGATTCTTATTGGTCAGAATTCTGTGGCTGAGTGGCTGAGTGGCTGATAGTGGCAAGTATAAACCACAAGAACTCAAATTAAAAACAACCC
>Ga0307514_10000551_pt1 | contig 72216 bp, 64 predicted proteins | sample 16_EM_MG_FD_203088 | JGI IMG/M metagenome (GOLD analysis project Ga0307514, IMG submission 203088) | Populus trichocarpa ectomycorrhiza microbial communities from riparian zone in the Pacific Northwest, United States - 16_EM | ecosystem: Host-associated > Plants > Roots > Unclassified | place...
CAACACCAACACCAACACCAACACCAACACCAACACCAACACCAACACCAACACCAACACCAACACCAACACCAACACCAACACCAACACCAACACCAACACCAACACCAACACCAACACCAACACTAACACCAACACTAACACTAACACCATCATATTGTAGACTAAACAACCATCAACCACTGAACAACCGGCTATGAGCACTTGCGTTGAGAAGGACATAACGATCAACACTTCCACTTCGTTTGTCGAGCAGAAGATTACATCGCCATGGAGATGCGTCTCGAATTTCAATTCACCACTGTACAACAGATGATGCCAATTTTGATATGACACCGACACATACTCGACTACTCGACCAGCTACCACTGTACAACAGAATATCATCACTTGCATGTAAATGGGAAATGACAATCAACACTTCCAATTCATTTGTCGATCGGAAGTTAACCTCGCTGCAGAGAAGTGTCTCTAGTTTGAACGGGCTACCCCACAATAGGTTATGCCAATTTCGACACAACACCGAGACGGACAGCACAACCCATGAGTGGGTCCGAGAGGCTTCTTACGAGAATCAACGATGTTCTGGCTGGTGGGAGCAGTACCTTTGTTACATTTCTTCCATGCGATACCAGCATGGTCAACAGTGATCACAATATAACAAGACTCTGTGTCACCTTCTGAGGAGTAGTTGACTGGATATCAAGACAGTTGAAGCTGACCGCGCAATCACCTACCAAGCTTAGGAACCATGAGCGGGAGAACTGTCGTTTGAGATCAACTCAGGGTGTGGCATGGTTTGGCTTCTGTTGTTTGGCTTCTGTCTTCTGTTTGTGTTCTGTTTGTGTTTTCAATGGCTTAGTGTTTGACGGAAGTGATAATACCTTGGAGAAGTGTTAGACCGAATCATTGTAGAGTATGTCATCATGTACCTATCGATTAGAGCTGGCAGCTAGTATATAGTCTACGTGTCTTCTTAAACTTAGACAAAATCAATCAATTGTCTAGACAGGTTCGTCACAACAGCCAGCACCATGTGTTAGTTAACATTGCAAGTTTTCTTATGGTGCGTCTCTTTCAGGTGCATCTGGTTGTATTCTATGTGCATTGGCTTTAGGAAACCTCCAATTCTCGCATCAATACGGAGTGTTGTTGATAGGAGTTGCTAACATTCGGCATTAGGAATACATCCATTCTGGTAAACCTGACAACTTTCCAAATCGCAACACCACACTGCCATCCTCAAAATAAATATGAGCCATTGAAGTCATCTCTCCTGAAACAGTCAAGGCGCGCCTCGAATTGCATCCTCCAGGACTATGTTCAACTTCTTGCACAATTTTTCCTGTTATTCTATTGCACTTAATCTTATATTTACTGCTGATACACTCTCTCCCACATTCCCCAACTGTCTATCTGTATTACAGCAAATGGAGCCTATGCCCAGCAAGGTGAGGAATCACAATTCACAGAAGAATCAAAAATCACACCTCGAGAGAGCACTTGTATCCAAGTAAGCTGCCAATCGCCATTTCCCATCACGTGATTGACGTCCAATTATTTGCCATCGTGCATCATATTGCAGATGCCTCATATCCCCAAGTTCAGTAATGTAGCAGGATGATGATACTGATTCGGACATCGGTGATGACAATAGTGGGGGCGAACTTGAGAACACTGGAGAGTCCACCTTATTATTTGACATCGTAGAAGATGATTTGAATCACCCGCAGGAGGACCTACTTTAAGGCCACGCAGGTCGGGACAAGTCATTACAACCTACATGGGCTCCTTTGCCAAAGAAATGGAGCAGTGCTGATACTGTTATTGGATGCCCTCAGCTTCCACATTCCCGACAACCACCTGGGTCAATGGCACCACCACTGCTCAAAAGACAACAGACAGCCCTCCTCAAGAAATCCACCAAGTCTGACCGTGTACCATCCGCCCAGATGGTGCCGCAACCCAAGCCTAGTGGTGACCAGAATGGTCCACAACCCAAGGCCAGTGCAGACCAGAATGTTCCCCAACACCAAAAGGCTACATTTGAGGTAGCAAAATGGTTCATGGAAGCAATTGTATCCACAATGAGTCTTTGGCTATGATTATCCAATGTCAAGTACTCGATGGTTGAAGAAGCTTGGAAACTTGCCATTCAGCTCAGGATAGTCAGCGTGCAAAGGCAGGTGCTCCTGCAGGTACACCATCGGATTGACAATTGCCCAGCGGTCCATCTCTCAAACCAATCCACAAACATGAGAAGCTGTAAGTCTTGGATTCTGTTAAATGCTCTTCTATCAGATTTCGTATATTGAGTGTTGAGCTGATTCGAAGTACGGATGTCACTATGCCAAGGACTATGATGTAACTTGCCTCTTTTGTAGTTAGCACCATTACTCATCGATCGACCTTATGTTGATGCGACAGGTCTCGTTACATGATTCAATTGACACACCTTCGCATACGCCCGCACACACTCGACTACTCGAGCGCACGCCACCATACAACAGGTTATGAGCCCTTGCGTTTAAAAGGGGAACCGACGATCAACACTTCCACTTTCGTTTGTCGAGTGGAGCTCATCGTCACGGAGAAGCGTCTCCACAATCTAAGCAATTACCCCGCACCCCGCCGTACTTCTGATGGCGGCCGCTGGTTGTCACCCGTACAGTCTGAGAGACTACGATAACTGATGATTGCGATTCAAGATGAGTTCGACTACGATCACTATCACCAAGTTCAATGGCACGAACTATGTACAATGGGCAACCAAGATGGCCCTACTTCTCGAGCAGAAGCAAGTGTATGGTATCATCAAAGGATATGATGACAAGCTGGAAGAGCCAGCAGCAAACGCGACCACTACAGAGAAGGCCGCTTTCAAATACTGGATGAATCGCCATGGTGTTGCCAGATAGACTATCCTGTTCGGCATGGAACCGAGAATACAAGCAGAATACACGGTCGTCGAGAATGCGAAGACGCTTTGGGAAAAACTAGCATCAGCCTACAAGTCAAAGCTGAAGCTCAACATCATCGAGATAAGGGAAGACCTTTGGAGCTTCAAGCTACAGCACTGCGGAGATGTCGACAATTATGCCCCGCGGATCGATCAGAAAGTCAAGGGTTCCAATCTCTGCGCAGGGCCAACGACCACTAACACTGACGCTACTGACGCCGATGCGTCTGCAAAGACAATCGCCAAGATGAGTAAGCAAGAGCACATCTTCTTCCTCCTTTGCGGAATCCCAAGGAACGACGAGTGGAAAGTCTTCCTGGAGCTCATGATGGACAAAAACGCCACGATAACCGCCACGCCGGATGAAATCATCACCACGCTCGTCGAAAAGGAAGCTGCAATCAAGAGAGAGAATGGGCTCACTCCAGAAGCTCTGCTCTTTGCAAAGAAAGATGGGAAAGGTGGTAATGGCAAAGCTGGTAAAGGCGGAAGAAGTCCAAAGAGGGATAAGAGAGATAATAAGAGAGATAATAAGGACGATAGGAAAGAGAAGGATTTCCGGAAGTGCTTTCATTGCCAGCGGCGAGGGCACACCACCGAGAACTGCTTGAGCAAGCAACGCGGCGATCATCCAAAGTCTGCCGACACTGCAGCAAAAGAATCGACTGAGACTACTTCGATCGAGAACTATTGGACGGTGGCTATCTCAAATGCTTAATCCAGTGATTGTTTCATCGATTGCGGATGCACGACTCACATCTCCGGCCGTCGATCAATGTTCATGACCTACACCGAATATCCTCTGAATACGAAGAAGGTGAAGGGATAAAATGGGGTCACATCGTTTGCATCCGGATATAGAAGTGTTAGGTTGATTTGTCAACTACCAGATGTAAAGATGGAAACGATCATACTCCAAGAAGTGGTGCATTTGCCGGGGTTGTTCAATCTCATCTCACAATCTCAGATCATGGACAAGGACGTCAAAGTCAAACCGGTGAATCACTATGGTCTCAACCTGTACAATCGCCATGCCAAGTTGATTGGCAAGGCACCTCAGGTCGATGGGCTATTCGTTCTGCATCGAGCCCCAGAATCTACCAAATACACCGATATCGACGACAGCTGCCTGCTGGCAACTAGGACAACTGGGCATGCATCTCGGCACAATGCAGAGAAGCGGATGTTATGGCACCGCCGCCTGGCACACATCGGACTCAAGGCTTTGGAGATCTTGCCGAAGGTCGTTACCGATGCTCTGAGGATGACTGGGAAGTGCGATTGCGAGAGCTGTATCAAGTGCAAGTTAGTTCGAAAGCCCTTTACTCCCACAAGCTCCCACGCCACTGAGCCACTGCAGCTCGTGCACTCGGACATATGCGGTCAGCTGGAAACAGCCATCGGTGGAGGTCGATAGATGCTGCTCTTTATCGACGACACCACGAGGCATACGGATAAGTACATACTGAAGTACAAGTCGGAAGCCCTTGAGAAAGTCAAAAAATCGAAGGCTCTTAGAGAAAAGGAGTCGGGCAAGCAAGTGAAGCGATTTGGTACTGATGGAGGCGGTGAGTATACCTCCAAGAAATTCGCAGAATACCTAAAATCAGAGGGCATAATAAAGGAAACGAGTACGCCCTATTCACCTCAGTCTAATGGAGTTGTTGACCGGGTGAACCGCACGATCATGGAGTGCGTACGATGCATGCTGGACAATGCTGGACTTTCGAAGAAGTATTGGGCATTTGCAGTCTCAGTGGCGGTCTATCTCAAGAATCGCACTCCGACGCGATCGGTAGTTGGCAAGACTCCGTACGAAGCCTGGCAGGGATCCGCAAAGAAGCCATCATTGAAGGATCTCCATGTATTCGAATACTTGGCTTTTGTCCACGTTCCAAAAGAGAAATGAAAGAAGCTGGATTACAGAGCCACTCCCGGCATATTCGTTGGGTAAAGCATATCGACTAAACAGTACTTTGTATATGACCCATTGGCCAGGACCCTTCACCGCTCCCGAGATGTGGAATTCAGAGAAAGAAAGCGGTATACAGCACCGAATGCTTCAGAGGAAGCGATCTTGAAAGAGCACTTCTACAGAGATGTCATCAAGAAACCCAAACCCACAGAGAAGCAGCCAACCAGAGATGAAAGTTCCGAAGGTCTAACGGAGGAGCCATTGGACGACGATTCACCTCCGGATCCTCCGAAGCTGAAGAAGAAGTCACGAGAATTGGCTGTCCTTGAGACGTCACTTGGAGAAGCATGGAAGCTGCCGGCTGAAGGTAGTCCCCGAAACCGCGCTGGTAAGTTGGCAGAGTCTGCACAATTGGCTCTCGAAGATGAGGAATTCGAGGATATGATCTCCATCTACGCTGCAGCTGCGATCTCCAACAATCACGATCTCGAGGATGGGATCGACGATCCAAAGTCATACACAGCAACAACCGAGTCTCCACTCGCCGAGAAATGGGATACGGCGATGACAAAAGAGTTACATGCAATTGGTCAGCCTCAAGTCTTTGGAGATTTCGTGGAGCTTCTGGAAGGAAAAAAGGCTGTGCCAAGTCACTGGGTATACAAGTTCAAGTGCGATGGAGCAGGCAATGTGCAGTGGTTCAAGGCCAGGCTAGTCTGTGGAGGAAATCACCAAATCAAAGGCATCGACTACCAGGCTAAGTATGCACCGACTGCTCGCTTGGGCCATGTCAGGCTAGCACTCGCGATCGCCGCCAAGTACGATCTCGAGATCCATCAAATGGACGTCTGCACGGCGTTCATGGGAGTTGACTTGGAGGAAGAGATCTATATGCACCCGCCACAGGGATACTTTCGTTTGGTCGCTCGGAGCCAATATTACAATCCAAAGTCAAAGACTTCGCGGATGATGGTACTCCGCTTGAGAAAGTCTCTTTATGGCCTGAAGCAGTCATCGCACGTTTGGTATGGCAATTTTAAGGACTTCGTGATCTCGATTGGATTCGAGGCATTACGTGTCGACGGAGGAATGTTCGTGCTCCATAATAAGGATCAAGCCTTAGTCGTTGCCGCGGTCGTTCTGTACGTCGATGATCTCCGTATCATTGCTAACAAAGGCTTGAATGCGCAGATCTAGGACCAGATGAAGAAGAGGTTCCGGATGCATGATGTTGGGAGTGTCTCCTTCTATCTCAGCATGAACATTGCACGCAATCGGGAGCATCACACGATCGACATCCATCAGCACACCTACATTCGGACGATCTTGGCGAAGTTCAGAATGGACAAGTCCAGACCAGTTGCCACGCCAATGGCGATGAAGCTTAACAAGAGGAAGCCCAACGAAGAAGCCTGCGATCCGACCATATACCAATCGATGATCGGAAGCCTCATGTACGCAATGACCGCCACTCGGCCCGATATCGCATATGCCATTGGAGTTCGCAGCCGGTACAATCACAACCAGAGCAATGAGCATATGGTAGCTCTCAAGCGTGTGTTTCGGTACCTCGATGGCACAACGGACTGGCGTCGGCGTTTCGGAGGAGCACTCGGCGGAGCACTCGGCGGAGCACTTGGAGGGGCACTCAGAGGAGCACTCGGAGGAGCACTCAGAAGAGCACTCGGAGGAGCACTCAGAGGAGCACTCGGAGGAGCACTCGGAGGAGCACTCAGAGGAGCACTCAGAGGAGCACTCAGAGAAGCACTTGGCGGAGCACTTGGCGGAGCACTAGGAGGGGCACTCGGAGGAGCACTCAAAGGAGCGCTCAGAGCAGCACTCGGAGGAGCACTCGGCGAAGCACTCAGAGGAGCACTCGGAGGAGCACTCGGAGGAGCACTCGGAGGAGCACTCGGAGGAGCACTCAGAGGAGCACTCAGAGGAGCACTCGGAGGAGCACTCGGCGGAGCACTGGGAGGAGCACTCGGAGGAGCACTCGGCGGAGCACTCGGAGGAGCACTCGGTGGAGCACTCGGAGGAGCACTCAGAGGAGCACTCAGAGGAGAAGGAGAAGGCGCACTTGGATGTTATGTGGATTCGGACTATGCTGGATGCCCGGATGACTATAAATTGACAAGTGGATTGGTCATCACCTTCGGAGGAGCGGTCGACTGGCGATTGAGAAAACAGAAGTCGACTGCCCAGTCCACGCCCGTGCCGAATACTATGCCTTTGGAGTAGGTTGAATGAGACTCACACAGATCTCGCATCTCTTGAACGAGCTCCGCATCCCGACTATCCCTCACGTATTCTAAGATTCACAGTCACTGATCGCGAGCATCAAAAACAGAATCTAACACGGAACTGCAGTTGCACACATTGCAATCAAGTACTATCATGCTGCAGATATGGCTAGAGAGGGAGAGATCGACTTGAGCTACGTACCGACAGTTGAGATGCTCGCCGACTGCTTCACAAAGCCACTGCCAAAGCCCGCCTTCTTGAAGAAGTGTGCTGCGATGGGAATGATTGGAATAACATTGAGTACGCCCTGAATTATACATACATCAAACTGAAGATAAGTGCCATTTCTGGACGGCTGTCAGATGGGGCACATTGAATTGTGGTCTGTAGTTACCATTTGAATTTGCTCTCTGAGACTGAGCTTCGGATTCAGAGTAAGGAGCTTCTGTTCGACAATGCATATCTCTCCGAGGTCATTGATGATAAGAAATCATGGTTCACCTGAATGAAAGTGCTTGATCTCATTTACAATCAATTTTTCTTCACCGCCAATAGCTTGGGGCACCAGACAATGAAATTCCAGTATTTCCAACCTGTCGCTCCACCGACTTGAGCACTGGTAGCAGCAGCTATTCATTGTTCGCTGTCTGACTATGCCAGTGGAAAGAAGGCCACCATTATATCTTCTCAAGATGAATATCGAGGTACATTTTGTCCATTTCCTATGATCAATGTTACTCTGGAAGCCACTGCACTCATCAATCACACATTAGTGGGCAACTTCACACTCCCCCCCCTCTCCCCACACTATGCAGCACAACTCCGCTAGGATAGGTGCTCCGCAGTCTAGATTCACTCTCTTCTATACCCTTCCGCAGTCAGATGCACCTCTTTCAGCCCTCCTCCCCAGGGATAAGCACTCCTTAATCCCCATCGGCGCTCCGCAGCATACATTTGGCACTCTTGTTGTTCATTCCGTGTTCCTGCAAAATAGCACTTCCCATCTGGCACTCCTCTTTTCCCTGATAGCTGGTTTCCTTTTTCATCCGAATATATAATATTGCCTTTCAAACCCCAATTTTGATTCGCAGCTAGCTAAGATCTCATGCCACTTTTGTTAGATATCATAAATTGAGCCAAACGTGATTGGAATTCAATTTCAGCTAGTTGCCAGGTACGAAAAATCAACAACCGCAAGGGGCACCTCCAGCTTCTTTGTGCCCTCGATGCGTGATGTGATCCAGCTTTCATTGGCCCTGATGAGATGGGAGAAGTAGTGGATGACATTGTCACCATCTTTGATCGATATCATTGGACTGTTTAGTCATGGTATCATTTTGGTGTACCTGCGTTTATGTTTGAATCAATTGCCTTTATCTTGGGTACCATAATGTAGTGAGGCAACAAATACAGTGTTGAAGAAGATGGTAGCTTGTATGATTCAGAATTGATAATGGACAATAATCCATGCATCTTATTTGCCGTTGAGAGAAATCGATTGCTCATGGACATCCTGACAGTCTCAGATACCACCTGCAGTCCTCCAACTGAATATTAATTCAAATCCAAGCATCTCTCAGTGTTTGTTTGTTATTTCTGCATTTCTTCGGCAACACTTCCAGGTATACCCAAAGTTCCCTCCAGAGCTCCGACATGTTCCCAAACTTATCACAATCACTCCCACAGTACTTTTGTACCAGTCATCAGAGATCCTAGTTACTGGGATGGCTGGCCAGAATGCCCTCCCAGGGTCTGATACTTTCCTGAAGTTTATTCTTCTAAGTTTACACTGCACATCATCTGAGACACTCCAGGAGTCTTCCAGAGACTAAAATTCATTTTGCTGATGAGTGAACAAAGCCATGGGTGGCTTGCAAACAGACATGGCCTGAGTACTAGGATCATTTCAAGGCTCACGATTTTTAACAGGAAGCAAGGGGCGTAGCACTGACGAGAGACACAATTATTAAGTATCGAAGCAAAAGTGAAATTTATTGAGAATTCTCTTCATAGAGTAACTAATCTGGCAAGCAAGCAAGTTGAAGATCCAGAGACAGCGATGAAGCAAGGGAAGGGTGATATGTGAGATGGTGAAAATGCGGCATTCACAGCCAGAATGCCCGAAACAACATTTGGAGAGATGATATATTCTATCTAAGACAGTCTAAGCAGTGTTGCAAGATTCGCCGATCAGGAGGATGGGAAACAGAAGCAAGGTGACGATGAAGATACCGAGCTGGGCAAGCTGAGCAGTAAGGACGATCCCGGTTGGGTGATGGGCATAATCTCCGAAATGGTCATGCAGTGCAAGCAGAGTTCTGACAGAAGCAGATGAACGTTGATGAATTGATGCAACCTGGGTGTGTGGATGTGGCACATCAGTTCCCTCGGAGAGATAACAAGTACAGGATGACTGGATTGAAGTTATGGGATTTATTGAGTTGCACACTGAGGAACTTGCAGCCGCACCCGTACCAAGAACATTCGGATAGCTTATGGTGATTCATGCTATTGTCGCCGGCTGATTGCAAATGTGTCAAGGCACTTCTGGACCAAGAAGTAATCATTGGACGCTAAGTTCCAGGAATCAACAGTCCCACCAACACATAGCATCTCTCCTGCCCAACATGGCGTTCAATATGTTACAGATTCAGAAACGAAAGCCTTTTGTAGTGGTAAGCTTCAGCCTCTGCATATTGCCTCCCTTGCTGACCACGATATAGAAATCGGATTTGGACGAAGACATGGTGGCGGCTCCTCCTTTGCTACAAGACTTGTTGGGGAAATTGTTGGTTTTGAGTACATATCTCTTTGAAATGAAATTCATGTACCTATTTTACTATTTGTCAACGCTTTCTTGATTTGAGAAACCAAATTGTGAGACATGATACTGCTTCTGTCAATGTTCAGGGGTGGTATGTGCTCTGCAACATTTCCAGACTCCAAATCACGTCAGTAAATAACTCACGAACCTGAAACCGTCTTGCCTGATGCCGGTCAGTGGGACAGCAAACACTAAGTGAGAGACAGAATTTACAAACAACATTTAATTCAGTGATGTAATATGACTCAGTCAAGGAGCACTCAATGTGCAGCAACAACCTATATGAATGACGACTGTCACACTGCAATGATCCAAGCATCCACATGCATTACCCTCCGCTCAGACCTGGTGCACTTGGTTGAGATTTTGAAAATTTCTAATTATAGGTCACAGAAATCAAGCAGAAGCAGCTGCATTGAGAGAGGTTTGGAAGTCATGCAATCAATATCACAAACTCATCAATGGATGGACATGCAGACAATGTCTGGCCGAAAGATCTGAAAGTTGATGCGCCTAGGTCCAGTATGGTTCAAATGATGTGTAAAGTGGTGGATCAGAAATTCGAAAGCCTCGAGGCTTTTGAATGGTCATGATTATACATTGATACAGCATATTCGCTGTCAATAATGGCTATATTCATTTTTACGTACAATTGTTAAGTATTCAATAACTGTTGGTCTGTCTTTTAGGTGAGAGTCAATGGAGTGTCAACAATTTATAATCTTACACTTGTGGCAATTGAAGAGCTGCAGAGTTTGATCCTTCCAGAGTATGAGTATTGGCCATGTATATCGGGAACAAGAAACTCAACACGCTACGTTGCCCCATCCTCGAAATCATTTTCGAACGGTGCACCAATCATTTTTGATCTTGTAAAGCCAATAATGAAGAAAACACACTGTCACTGTGATACATAGTGAAGCAATTGCCCATCTAAACAGGCGGAAATTGTATCAACTACATTGCTGCGATGTTCTAAAAATGATCATCAATGGAGTGTTAATGATTGTTTGTCTTGTAAGTCTGAGATTACAAAACAGACTTGGTTGCTTTCATACATAATCAAAGTAATGGCCAACTCATTGGGCAGAAGTTCGAGTGATGACATCGGAACTATCAGATAAAAATGAACGTCAATCAAGCATCAACCATGGTTGGTGTGGAATCATGCAATATGAAAGAGCCATGCAACAGCATAAACCAATAATGAAAGTATTTGCGGTTTTCCGCAGTACATATTTCAGTAATGATAACGCTACCACATTCTAAAAATCAGAGCGAATAGATCATGTACCATTTTGGAGGATGCTCAGTACGCTACACAGGAATACACAGCATTGTATTTTTTATAGATTGGGTTTTTCACAGTCTATCTTTTCAATATGTCTTTGTATACAACATCACAAATATGTATGCAATGTTTCACTGATCCTACTTGTTACTTGCTTGTATGTCTAGAGTCAACATTTAATAACACATTGTCTATTTTACTATTATATAACTATTGACAGCCTCTCGGGTCAAATTATGCAGCTTTCAAATCCCTACATCTATGTCCGACTGAAAGTATTGAAATTCCTTGTTGCTAGAGGTTAGAATATCATCCAAAAATCAAGTTGTCTATATTTGTGATTTGAGCAACCATACTTTACATATCCTGTTTCATGCTTGGTAGGCGTCTATGTATCTGGGCTCGAAGGGTTCTATTAATTGGAATATTTCTACCCAAGCACCTTTGTGGTGTTTCAATTTACACTGCGGAATTAAGGAGTGTGGCAGTCAGAGTATAGTAGATATCGTTTGTTATCAAGTTCTTTGCCATCCATCAGAACAAAGAACCCGCTCAATGGGGAAATACTCACTGGGAAAGAGCACATCGCGAATTTAAACAAATTCACAGAGTCGCAAGATCCAGAATTGACTTGGTCAATGGTTGATGAAACTGCATTGGCCATGTTGAAGTGACAAGGAAGTTGACAAATTATGATAGCAAGTTGTCAAAAGGAAATTTGTATTCGACATTCAGGTTTTATATATATTATGTGAGCTTGGTGTTAGAAACGGTTCCAGTTTTGGACCCAGCCGGTTTTATAGGTCTGCATGGCAACGGCCTTATCCCTTTAAAAATCGACGATTTTTTAAGCAAACCATCACTTTAAGGCCACAAATATTGATCAGAGAGTTTAGTGTTTGGTATGTAAAAGATGCAGCTCAGCATGGCGTATCTTTTGGCCGTCTCCGATTTTCGATATCTTTAAATCTCAGCAAGTGGTAGCCCAAAAACCTCGTTTTTCGGCCAAAAATGACAATAATTTCAAACCAGCTTGCTGAGTTTTGAAGATATCAAAAATCAGAGACTGCGAAAAGATGCGCCGTCTAAAGCTTCATATTTCATGTACCAAACACAAAATCATTGGATGCATATTCGAGGACTTAATTGAAGGAACCCTTTGGCACAAACCTGGACTGAACTGGCTGGGTCCGGGTTTTCTTGGAACTGCGATAGTAGAAATGGTCCGAAAATAGAACCGTTGCTAACACTATGTGAGCTTAATACATATCACTCCACACTGGAAGCTACAGACGTTGTAACTGCTGAATTTCACCAACACACTGGAAATCACTACCTCATATTAGGATTTGTTTTGGCTCATATTCCATGCAACAGTATATCACAGCATGTGCTACACCACTCATATAATGTAATACGATGTGAGCTGGCGCTATCATGCGCCCGAACCATTAGTAATATTTGCTGCACAAAATACTCACTGGCAGTGGATGCAATCAAGAAACAATTGCCAGCAAGAAATAAAGTTAGTATAGCTCTAGCAGCGTGAACATCAATGAACACATTAGGCATAATCTTGGTTATAGCTTACAATATGGAACATAATTAGACATTGCGAGACGTACAACTTGCTTTGGATGAGGTTGATAACCTATTCATTTCCTATTTTGAAAGCTAATTAACAATGATAGATGAAAAGCCAAGATACAGGAGCAATGCTAGCCATACAGTTGAATGAAGTTATTGATCTTGATTACATTACCAACAGCTGTTCACTCGGAATTACGTCAGATGATGCTTTTTGAAACTAGACACTGACTTGGGAACTTCAATGTACCCAGGAGCCCTTCGGAATCAAGTGGCCTGCAGTGAGATATCACATACCATACATGGCGCATGTCATTAACCTTGTGTTAGGTGCATTTATGACTAGTTATGGTGTAATAGGCTGCTCCAAGTCTTGGGAAGCCCATGAATACCATCAGCAATTTCGAGAGATTCAAGGCATAGACATTGGACACAGTGAAAGACCTCAAAATGAGAGCATTGTTAGAATCTACCAGCTTTCGGCCATGAGACCAGGATTAACAAAGATAAATGAAAATGTATATATTTCAAGTAATTTTGAAAGTTCTAATACTTACCGTCATATGGCAGCAAATGATTGCTGTATTCATTACACTAACACCAGGTCATCATAACAAGATTTTCACTGACCATTAGCCAAGATACTTATTGCAGTACCACCCAGTATAGATGTGAAAACAGGGTGGAATTTGACACTAGTGTTGTGTGAGTTAGCCTACTGGTTATGAGAATTCACCTGCAACTGGCTCCAGCATCCAACATACAGTGGTTACCTACCACTCCTCATAATTAAGGCTGAATGGACCATCCAGAAGTACAATATGAAAGTTTTAAGACCTTGCCAATACTGGAACATGTCGATGCTGAAAAGACATACAGTTACTCAGCAACGTGTTTTCACTGTCTACAATAACAGGTTCAATAATATGGATGGTGTTATGCGAACTGTAGTTATGAAGAAGACTGAATGGAAGGAAGACTTATACATTGCTGTGAAGTTTGTGCAATATATGCTGTCCAAATATTATGCTAAACTTACTGTAACAATGGGTGCGCTTCCCATTTTACCAAATCTCTTTGATTCTTTCCAGAAGTTACCACTGTTTGGGAAATGGGGCAAGCGAATGGATAATACTCCTGTGCATGTAACTACTTATACTACCCAATACTGAGAGGCGTGTCTGAAGTATGTGGAGAATGAATACTGTGCCAAGCATACACGTGTGCTTATCAGCCAACCTGGAAGAGTCGCAAGCAACAATCACTTCCCCTCCGCAAGAGCTACTGGATCTGGTCAATTATCTTTTGACTCATAGGAGTTACCCAGTGATCATGAACAATACTTAACCCCTGAAAATGCGGCTGAAATGCTTTCTGCATGCAGTTATTACACAGCATGCTTATTGACAATAGCAACCCTCTGTTTGAATTCACCGCCTGAATCACCAAACACCCAGAGGCAAGTCAATCCAAATTTTAATGATTTCCACTCCAACTCTGTGGATATTAGCAGTATATTTTGGATCCCACGTATCGCCCACTGGTGGCGTCATCAGGAGGAGACTCACACAAAGTATGTCGATCTCTCGTTTCTGGCACAGGACACATTCTCTATCATATCCCATGGTGTTGTTGTGGAGGTCTGATTTTCCCTTGAACGAAACGTTACTGTATAGACTCAGTCAAAACTTACTGGCAAGATACTTTGCGATAACATCATCTTCAGGCAGTTTGAAAAATTAAATAATGGGATTTACGCAGACACTGACCATGCATTGCATACGACCAAAACTGATAATGACTTGGACATGCATAGAGATGTAGGGGACAGAAAATTGCATTGAATGGCCAAGATCCATAACTATTTCGAGATATGGCAGGGCAGGCAAAACCTATGCGCAACTCAGTGGGAATCTTACGCTCCACACAAGCAGACAACAGCCCTAAGATACATTTCAGATTTTGCAAAGATCTTCAATGCATTCTGGCCAACGTTGCAGCATAATGGTGCAGCTGCATTGAAATTGTCGGAAAGATCACATTTCCCAGCAGTTGTGTGAGCAAGGAACCTCTCTAGAGGATGTACTCATGTACAATATGTCTGTCGAATACAAAGAATCAACCAGTATCCAGCCAACAGTGATTAGGATTACACAACTGACAGCATTTCAGGCACTGAAAATTGGCGTAACTAGCATGGTGACTTGTACAATCCAAATCAGAGTAAACATGACTGGGAGGCAGACAATCAGTCAGATATACAGCCAATTACTAGCATCACAGATCCAACATGTTTGGATCTGCAAGATGTCAGTGCTGGACCAATTGTTGCCTGACTGATTCGGCCAATACGGAGGTATACAGCACTGGCTACTAAGGGGTTTACGATCTTCAATGCAATTGGAACTAGGACAAATATGTAAATCATGAATCAGTAGGACAGAATGCTTTATTATGTTTTCTCCAGGTACTGTATGTTACGTGATGGAGAATTTCATTGAGAGCAATATTACGAAAGAATGGAAAGCATTCGCATGTGAATATTGTTCAATATAACCGAGTATAGTCTGTGAAATGAATTATTCAGCAAGATATATAAATATCAATATAATACGAGCTAGCAGTGCAAGAATATTACTGGGCTTGGCTTTGGCAAAGGGCTGAGTTGCAATCTGTCAGAATAACTACCAATAAGTTCAAATAACTAAGAATATAATTCACGTTAACAGCAGATTCTGATAGGATAGTTAATTGAAAGAAATGTCAGTGGAGTGTGAGCTATTGTAGGTCGTGTACGACAGGTAATCAAAAAGTGACATGGTTGCTGGTATGGAAAACTAACGTATTGGAAGGATTGATAGGCAAAAGAGAAAGTGACACCGTCACTGTCCAATTCTGAAAATGATAGTCCATATAAGGTCAATGATTATTGACTTTGTGTCATGGGTAATCTTTGTGGCGATTGGTTGCAGACATTCATAAATGAGATACTGGCTGCCTTTTGGGGCCAAGCAAAAGCAACACGCTCCCTGCCTCATACTGAGAATGAGTGTTAACAGAGAGTCACGGATTTTTGATATGCCATCTTTGGTAATCTACATAATGTGTGGTAACAATAATTCATATGCAAAGTAAGTGCGGCCTCTGAATGCAAGCAGTGCATGGCATTGACATTATCCCAATGTGAAATTGGGCGTCAAATAAGCAGCAACAATGTTTTGTGTTGCATATTGGGTAATCAATGCATTACTCGGATACTTGAGCTCAATACAGAACAATTGACTGCCTTTATTGGGAATAATGTGATATACAAGAAGAAAAACACAGATTCTAAAATAATCCATATGGCAAACTGCAATACATGCAAAAAGAGATCACTGGATGTTGAATGAGTTATTTTGATTAGATACTATTATCAAAAAGCAAAACAAGAGCATTATATAAATCTGAAGATAGACCTGCTGGACAACTTGCTGACATTCTGCCATACTCAGATTGGTAGGGGGAATTCCATCCAACTGTATCTGAATTGAGGGTTTGGGTGTATTGATGATCCAGACCACTACCTTGGTAGTGGTGAAGTTTCAACCCTGACTAGGACCCAAGGTGACAGTCTGGATTCGTTGCTAATACTATTTCCGACCAACTGATCGATGTTGCCAAGATTAACCAACTGAATTGTGTGTTGTAAGTGCAGCGGTCCAATCCACTGGTCACTTGACAAGCTCTAATGATCCATTGAGCAATTTGTACCCTGTTCAACCATAATGGAAATTTTGCATTTATGGTGGTTATTCAAACCCGTATTGCTTGTCAGATTGGACATGACATGGACTCCCAGAAATCTGCAGTTGATGAATCGGTTCTTCACAGAGATACGTGCATTAGCGCTCATTGATCTATAGATATCAAAATCATTTCAACCAAAGAGGCGGCTGTACAGTACAGACATTAGGATCATGGTCATAAGAAGAGTCCATGTTTTAGTTAAATAGCAGATTTATATGTCAGAGCTGATGAGAATGGTAGAAAGTGGCAATGAGAAAGAAGTGCTAAACTGATTGACAAGCCACTGGGTAAGTAGCCAATTCACCAACAGACTTATATTCTCTCCATTGGTAATTGCTGCAAAGGTGTTCTGGAGATATTCTTTGAGCCAAGCCACCTTTGGAGCGCCAAACTGCAGTGCAGCCTCTATCTGGTCAGATGTAATACCTTTAAGCATTTCAGGGGGAGGTATTTGGTCCATTTTCTGTGGGAAATCATTTTGTGAACTCAGAAATGACCATCCTCAGCATGATCAGAATTCTTCTGCCCATGTCAGCTGCCCTGAAATGTTTTGTCCACAAATATTTTGATGAACATTAATCCAGATTAATCGTGCTAGGGGCTGCAATATGTGCGATTAATATATACCAAATAAACTGGCAACATGTAACCATCGGCTTCATGTTTCCCATCATTGCAGCTTGAGCAAAGGGGACTTCTGTGATTCGCTCTGTGATCCACCTCTTGCTACTATCAACTTAAATAATGTACAACCGTCCAGCTGCAGAGAACTTCGTCAACGTCGCAACATTGGTGTTTACATACATAGAAGCAATCCTAATAAAGGAATTTGTATGCCTAAATGAAATATGGTTCACCTTATTTTGCTGCAGGATTGGTAGTTTAGTGCCAGTTCCAGACCATCGCTTCAGATTTGGATCTGGCTCAAAACCAAAACATTGCCAAATTGGTTGTCCAGGTCGTCAATACACCTGAGCAGTCAATTTCAGTACAGATCAATGGAATCCTCCCAAGCCATCCGAATTGAGCAGATTATCAGAGGGTCACCCAGTGGGTCCATCTGTCGATTCAGATAATGCTCTTGATTTTGTTGTTTGATGATAGTATGTTATCAAACACGCTAATTCAACATCCCACAATCTCGTTTTGCACGTTTTGCAGTTTGCGATCTCTATTGTTTTGGAATCCGTGTTTTTTGTTCAATATTTTGTAGTTTTGCCATTACAGTTGGTCAATAGTTCTGTTGTGAACTCAAGTGTCTGCACGATGACTTGATTACCCAATGTGCAAGACCAAAAATTGTTGACGCTCTGTTGACACACATTTTCATGACAGCGTAACATAGCTATAATGCACTGTGTTGCCTGAGAAGGCTGCCATGACTTTGTTTATAAATTATTATAGCAAAGCGATACTCAGATTACTCAAGATTCAAGACCAAAGATCATTGAAGCTCCATTAACACTCTGTTTTGGATGGCGCACTGAATATGTCCAGTTTATTTTGACCAGTAAAGGTGGCCAATACCTCGTTTACGGATATCTGCAGCCAATCACGACTTCGATTAGGCAGGATACAAAACCAAAAACCATTCACGGTAAATCGACGCTCACTCTCAGAATGGGGCAGTAACCATGTTGCTTTGTTGTATTCTAATACAGGTTGCCAATAAAGATTGCCAATACACCAGTTATGCATAACAGCAACCAAATGAGTTTTTAATTACCATCCTTAGAAGACCAAAAATCGATGACACTTCATTGATGATCATGTCAATATATTGTCCATTCCAAATCTGCTACCGTCAACGATTGAATTCAGATATATTTCAACTTATTGGTTGCCTTTCTGACTAATTGTGACTTGGCCCTTTGGCAAAGCTGAGTGCAGAAATATTATTGCGCTGGTCTCGCTCATTCTGTTTCACTGTATACATCTTGCCAAAGGATTCATTTCACCCACAATACTTCTGTGTATTAACCAATGTTCACTTGTGTCTGCTCACAATTCTCCCATGACATTTCTCTTAATGAAATTCTCCATCTGACAACATAAAGAATCTGGTGAAAATACATTCACACATGCTGTACTACTTTGTCTTGTTCACATTTTTCCATCTTGTTTCCATTGCATTGACTGTAATCAAAACCATTTGAGCGTTTGTTTTGGATATTCTTGGTGGCATAGATTATCCGGGAACAATCAGTGTGCAACTCGCATTCTGCAACTCTACACTTTCCAGGTTCTTGATGCCAATACCTAGCGCTGTGTCGGATGTATTTTCCACCTCACAGTCATCCATTTCGACTATGCAAGTTGCCATTCCAGTTAAGCTTATCTTCGGTGTTCAAAATGCTTTGAGGTGCACTATCCTTATCACTTTCCACCAGATGGAGCTCAATTATTTTGATTCAGCGGATATTAAATACTCAAGTTTGTTGGCCAGGGAGGTTGTTTGCAGACAAGCTGGCAAAGATTATGTTTCTGACAGTTTAAATGCAGCTGCACCAGCATGTTAAAAGCTTGACCGTGATGGTTTGACGATCTCTTTAGTATCTGAAATGTATCCTACTGCTGTCATTTCCTTGACTTTAGTGCGACATTTCTGCTGTGCAGCAGAAAGATATTTCCTACCCTGCCTCATCTCCAAAAGGTTGTGGACCTTGGCTATTATCTAGAACATTCTTTCCTCTGCCTCTGTCTTCAATTCCAAGTCTTTCTTGGTATTCACTGTATGCAATACTGTCTCATAGTCTGCCAATATCCAACTGTTGCCTTCAGCAGAATGCATCACTACGTCAATTTCTTCACGACAATTGCCTGAGGTTTTTTACAACCACAAGCCAATCACGTTTCACTCAAGCGAAATTCTAGCCTCCACTTTGATACTATGTGATGCGATACATAATATATTGCGTGCCATATTAGAGAGATCAGCATATCTTGAGTGTGTTTCCACCTGTTGGCACCACCAGTCAGTAATATCTGGTATCCAAAATGTGCTTTCAATCTCCACGGGGTCGGAGTGATAATCATTAAGATTCTAATCATCACATCCCTAGCTCTTTGGTGATTCAGTCCATGAATGGAAATAGAGCCTTGTGGCTGTCAGTGACCATGCCACGGGATCGCTTTGTCTGGGTGTCGATGGAGCCACATCATGTGGCATTATGTATTCTTCACCATTGCTGAACCAAGCATATGGATCAATGGAAGATTGAACAAATCAAGAACCCATTGCACAGAGTAAGAGATTGTTACACGGTAAGCTCCCAGGTTTAATGATGGGTGAATGTCTATGTTTGGTGCAGTATTCATTCTCTAAATACTTCAGAAAGGCCTTTTTGTATTTGGTAGTATAGGAAGTCTCATCCTCAGGATGACTCTGCATTCCCTTCTCCTACTTCCAAAATGATTGCAATATACAGAAAGAATCAAGCATGCATGCTAAAATGAAAAGCATTTCCGTCTTTGGAGTAACTTCAGCATCATTTTTAGACAGCTTCTGTTGCGCAAACTTCCCTTTGAAGTATAAGACCTTCATTGTTTAAATCATCATCTTGGCTACAGCCTGCATAGTACTATCCATATGATCGGCCAGGTCATTATTGACAGTGCTAATCCGAGAATGATTAACCGTATGCCATTTCGACATCCAATGTGTCCAGCATCAAATTGGCCTTACAACTTCGATGACATACTTCGCAATACTCCATTCATCTGGTGTTGTGAATACTGGCCAGTAACCACTGAATTTGAGATTCTTGAGCCATTTTTGGGTGAATTCTCGAACTCAGTAGGCTCGGTCAAGCAAATGGGGTGTTCAATCCCACAGTGGTTCACATCCATAATGGATAGTACTTACATGCCTACTGTCCCTCTTTGACTGTCACTGAACTTGTTTCTGAGACCCAGTGCAAACATAATCAACACAGTAAACATTGGCTGCGATATGACAGTCAGTTTCAGAACTTTCAAAATTTTACAAAATACGTACTTTCTTCATTATCATTGCTAAACCTGGTCTCATTGCCAAAAGTTTATTCATTCTAGCATTGCCCTCTTTTCGAAGTCTTTGAGTCATTGCAATGTCTATGCTTTCAGTTTCTCCAAACTACTTATCGTGCTTATGGGCTTCACAAGATTTGTTTCAGCCTTATATACTGGGACTGGTCATGAATGCAACAAAAGCAGGTAGAATGATATCTGCCAGGCATGATATATGGTTTCTCAATCCAGCCCACTCGATTCCGGGGGCCTCCAGGGTTCACTGTACCTTATGAGTCATCGACTGATATAATGCACCATTATCAGTCATAAACCAAAGTTAACTGCCATCGGTACACTCAATACGATTAACAACTTCTTTTAAATTTATGGCTATCGTTGCTCCAGTACTGTGACCCTTGACCTAACATACTCAATTACCTTTCAATCTAGACCAATTGGCCATAAACCAAATCGAAGGCAAGTTGTATATCTCCCAATGCTCAATTTTGATCAAACAAGTCCGCAGGGATGGAATTTATGGCTAATTAGTTCAAGGATGTCCACCCATCTAAAGCTAAACTAAGTTTATTTATTGATGGCAATTGCTGCTTAATTGAATCCACTATCAGGTAATACTCCCTGTGGCGAACATTGCTAATGGCGCAGGTGGACGATAGCACCAGCTCGCATACAAATATGTTATACAACTGTCCTAGCTTGCGGCTTGAAATTATATTTACTGAAATATAAACTCCAACAAATCCTAACATGGAATAGCAATTCATGGTTTCTTGGTGAAATTTGTACGTTACAAAGTCCTTGGCCTGCCAGTTTGGTGCATTTTGTCTGTCAATCCAGTTACAATAGATAAAACTTAATGTCAAGTATGAATTTCCTGTGTAAACTCACAGTTGTAATTCCTAGACTTGCGTGTTAGTTCAGTCTGGGGAAAGTGGTTTCAACGACCATTGAAGTAGTCAATTTAGTTACTTATTGCTTGGACAAGTGGTTCAACTTTGTGATGTGCACTTTGACTATCAAGTGATTTCCCATTGAGCTGGTCCCATGTTATAATGGATGGCAAAGCACTGGATGACAAACAATACATATAATGTTAGGGGTTCTCCTCTAACAGTGATAAAGATACATGACAGATCGAAGAAGGTACATGTCTTAGGGTAACCTAAGGGATGCAGAACACCTACCTTCAAATACGATGTCATGTTTGTCTGTCAAGTGATCTTTAGCGGGATTACACTTGAGTCACTTGTCGATCAAGCAGTGACGATACGCTCACACTGTCGGATTCAAATATGATGATGAAGTTATGCTGCCTGCTCTGGAAGTGAGAAACCTTCTTAGATGCGTATAACTCTTGGCCACAATTACTATATCTTATCTAGCGGGGCAATGCATAGTTAAATTGCGAATACGCAGAATTACATGCACAGCAGACGTTATGCAATATGCTATTACGAGGAACCTGCAACTCACGCGCAAAAGCAGTGTGATTACTTGCGGCACTCCCCGGTCTACAGAAGGTCCAGGCCTAAGCATGCAGTGTCTGAGGGATTATTGGCATTGGCTGAAGATAAGAGGCCTGAAGCGAACCGGTCTTTTTGATTAGAGGCTGTATGCTTTGCAACGTCATATTATGACGTGTCAAAATCTACGTTGGCATAGTATCAGTTGGTAGCTGATTAAATATATGATGCAATGCCGAATAGCCAATTATGGTGAGGCAGAGAATATTGCAATTGAAAGCATTAAGAAGATCAAACACAGTTAAATTGCGATTACGCAGAGATACGTGTCAGTCATTAATGTTCCAACTACTGAAACAAACGGGAAAGCAATATGTCCAAGTTGAAGTTATGATCTGAGACGTCATTTGATATAATTTAATATAATGGATGGCCTGATATTAATCAGGAGCGTAATGCTTCAAAACCACATTATATGAACACGGTAACCTGAGGGAAACGTGGAAATCAATTATTGGGCGCGTTTAGTAGAATATAAGACGCAACGATAACATTGCAATTATACGATAAGCGGACTCATAGCATGGAAGTATGGGCGATAAGAATACTGTCCATCGAACATGACTATAAAGAGATCACGATTGTCCAGGCAATTTGAAAGAACAAGCTCTAGCAGCGAACAGTCAGAAACCTACCAGCGAAAGAAGACCTTTATTTATTATTGAGTTTTTATGATACCTATTATTATATAAAATCTATTAGCTTTTTGTAGCGGCAGCCCCGCACCTTCGATAAGTATTCATATGAATGCCTATAATCTTTGAGAACGATTCCGACGTCATTGTTTACGCTCTCGAGAAAATTAAATCCTTTGCTAGAAATATTCAATACTTATTTGTGGCAAATTGTGTCTGGTGGATAGCCGGAATTATAGGATTGGATGACGACCTAAGAATACATATCGATAACCTTACATTACGGGAAAGGACAATACGAGGAGTATCCTCAACCCCTCGAGATATAGCTAGGAACATTAGCCTTGATTTAGATAAGCAAGCATTATCCTCTTCAGCTGATTACGTTAGCGATCCTTTGAGGAGAACTAGATAGGGACGAGTCAACCCTTTACCTCAATCGAAAAAGCAACTTAAAAAGGCTAGGCAAGCGGAAGCCAGACGAATCAAACTACAAGCGAAATCAAATACTAGGCTTGCCAATATACGCGAGAAGATTATTAGTAATCTCAGATAGAAATAGGATCTACGGCTGTACTAGTACCTATACTTGGTACCTAAGTATCCCCGTAACATATAATGCCAGGGTTGTGAGTGTCCTCAATTCTGCACTGCAAATAGAAATGACATGAGGGCAAATATCTAGAATCATTCCAAGCAATAGAGTGCTTCGAGCCAATGTACATAGAATCCTAACAATCATCACATATATTATTTAAACTCAGGTCACTCAAATCACGAATAAAGACATTTTCATTATTGGAAGATATCATAACCTCTAGCAATGAGGTAACTAAAGAGTCTGAATCTGATATTTGAGTAAGAATTTGAATGCTGCATAATGCCACTTGAGATACTTTCAAATGTTACATTATTGTAAAATCAGAAGTTAGTTCTTGAATATTGACTCTAGAACTACAACCAAGAGCAAAGTATGTCCAGTCAGACATTGTATTCATATTTGTGAAGTTGTATACTATGAAATATTGAAAAGACTGACCATTAAAATGGCTATTTTGAAACAATGCAATGCAGTTTGTTCCTGGGTAGCTTACTAAGCCCCAACCAAGACTATTCTCACTCCATTGACAATTATATTTATGAGGTGGTATCGATATCGTCACTACCATTTTTGCCCATAGTGGCAGCCAATACTTTGATTATCAGTTAATGCCGTTGCACAGTCCTTTGATTATCCAAAATGCAAGACTACAAATTGTTGATGTGCTGTTGGCAATCATTTTGGGAAGTGGTAACAAGATTGTCACTACCATTGTTGCCAATCAATACAGCTAATCTTTTGTATTTGTGTTAATGTTGTTGCACAACAATTCGATTATCCAATAAGCAAGAACAAGTATCATTGCCACTGCATTGACACTTATTTTTAGGAGACAGAATCTATGTTGTCTCTATATATTGGCAGTCATGATTAGGTTCTTGCCAATTGCACCAAACTTGCCCAGGGCCGGGTAACCACAAGCTTAAATAGATGACTCACAATCTCTCTGAGATCGCCAGTGATAATCTTACCTATCAACTACTGTATTATGTTACCACATTCACTGGTGCAACCATATCTTTCCATATAATCCCATAACCAGCCATACACGGATCTACGGCCTTACACTATTATAGCTGTTAGTCAACTTATTACATTTCGCACATGGGACCTCTCGATTCACCGCTTTTGACATGTCGCCACAAATCAACGCGCTATATCAGAAAACATACCTCCCAGGAAGTCTACCAGAACTCAATTCCGCATTACTGACATCCATGAGAGTGATAACAATTTGCCGGCAGCGGCATTGACAGCCGAATACTGTACTCCACCGGTTTTACCTGAGGCCGAGATTACCATTCACAATGACCTTGACAATAACCTCGACAATGACTGCGACAACAACCTCGACAATGATCTTGACAATGACCTCAACAATGACCTCAACAATGACCTCGACAATGACCTCGACAATGACCTCAACAATGACCTCGACAATGACCTCGACAATGACCTCGACAATGACCTCGACAATGACCTCGACAATGACCTCGACAATGACCTCGACAATGACCTCGACAATGACCTCTACAATGACCTCGACAATGACCTCGACAATGACCTCTACAATGGCTGCGCTAATGAGCTAGATAATGACCTTCACAATAACCCCGACAATAACCTCCACAATGGGTTTGCCAATGACCTCGACAATGACCTTTACAATGACCTCAACAATGACCTTTACAATGACCTCGCCAATGACCTTCACAATGAACTCGACAATGTCTTCAACAAGGAGCTCCATAATGACCTCGACAATGACCCTGCAGGTTACAGAGACAAAGATAGCCTGATAGACAACGATCTTGGTAATCTCCATTCTCAATTTCCTGATGTGGACCGTCTGGAAGTGGCGAATTAATACCAGTTGATGCTTCAAATGTTATTCAAATATCAAGTGTAGTGGACAGCGGAACAGTGACTCGAATGGGAGATGATAGCAGCCAAACAGAAACGAATGGCTGTTGAATGGGATCAATGGGCTACTGAATGTGCCGAACGTACCGAATAAGGCATCATAGGCCCAAGACTGAGTCTCTACAATTTAGTTGACCCAGTAAGGTACTGCCGCAGTGCAAAAGAGCTGGACTGCCTTTTGGACACATTGCGCCTGAATTTTGACTCCCACGTCCACCTAGTCCCACTCGGTGGACCCGATCACGTCAATTACAAGATCTCTCTTCTGGACACCTGGTGTAATCACAAACACCCAGCACTCAGACAGATGCCGATGACAGACCATTCGGAATTGGCCGGCGATTTATTGCCGGAATGGAACCCATGCTTACAGGACTTCGACCTCATTTACAAGCAGATAGCCGAGGTATGTGGGAATATGGACCGACGATGTGTGGCAGTGATCACACTGATGCAAGGATATCTACAACTTCCACCAGAATAGATCACAGCCTACGCAAATCGTTCGAAAGCTACTTGGAGACAGGCTGGGTGCAATCTACAGCAGCTTGAAGAAGTTCTTTACGATATAGCTTGCGCAGACTTCCACAGCTCTCTGATGAACCATGTCGGACCAATGACGTCCACCTGCAGCAGATTTAACACATTGGACGAATTATTTGACAAGGCCAACGCCTCGGAAGTTACAAATGTGGACAAGATAAAGCCCCACCAGCAGCAACAACAGCCGCAGAAACAGCATATGGACTTGCCTTCCAAAGGCAGCAAACGAGACTACCAGCCATCAATCTGTGAGCCAGCTGGCACCACCAGCAGCGGCAGATCCGTTCAATCGGATGCAAACACACACGGCAAATCAGGCAGTGAAGGACAATGAACAGGATTACCGCAAGCACAATGGGTCTCAACGAAAATCTTCGAAGGCTGATGTTCTCCCAGCAAAGACTGACAATGGTGATCACTGAAGCACACAGCGAGCTTCTGCCCTTAATACTCAGAGGGAGCTAACCCACTGCAACAGCAAGTCCAGACACTAGCCCCAAATAGGGATCAAGGATACCAAATCAAATAATAGAAGTCATTCGACAATCAAGAAGCAAAAAACTCTTACACCTTTCTTGGCATCTGGCCCAATGGGAGAGGTTCCACCAGGCTGAATTGGTGATAGAGTCATGGACATTGCATACTTTGATGGCAACGATGAACAGCATACAACCACATCGGATCGCTTTGAATTCAAGGGTGTTGGTGGAGAGCCCACAAGCTTCCATATCAAGTCAGTACTGATGCGACACGTCCAGACTGGACAGGTTTCACATTATAAGGAATGTGTATATAGGAGATGGAAGGAGGAAATGCAATGCATGTGAGCTCTCATCGAATGTGGTGTGACAAGCATCTTTATGGCACTAAGGCAGCGAAAATGGCTTGGTCTAGCAGACGCACCAGCATACCTCACGACTCTAGGCCACACTGGCCACGTAATAGGTCACGCAAGTGACAGTAGAAAAATGACGTTCATGGTTCGGTATATGGAGCACCTGTCACTTGTTCAAGAATCGGAGGTGCTAGTTGTGGCCATGCAGACCTATGACTTGCCTTTGAGATTGTCTTTGTTCCAATGCAGGAATCCTGATGTCAATTGGCACTTTGGTCGACATTTGGCTATGTCAACCCCAGGGCGGGTGGATGTGGTGGCAGTGGACCAGATACACCATCAGGAATACCCCGCGAATGTACCAGGACCGACGGCTATGAGGATGCATGTTCTCAATAGGTCGGCAGTCTCCCAGATATTCAACTACTCGGAGCAATTGCCTCTGACAATCTATTGACCACTGTGCAGGTTATTGGAATATGTTTCCCAAGGATGGGACATTGTACAGGGATGGTGGGAGCGACCGTGCAAAGCATCACTAATGGTGAGAGAGATAGACCACAGGCGCGGGACGGGCGAGCAGGAAACAGCGGCGGTACTTCCGGCAGAAGAGCATCCACATGTGAATCTTGAATGACTGCTACAGGCAGGCCAAGACAGGAAGGGAGTACTGGACGGCGGGGCTTCACCCTACTGAGGGAAGCCATTTTGCATTCAGGCTGCAGGGTATTCCTTCATGCTGCTCAATATCCATTATGAGTTGAGAATCAACATTTGCAGATAGAGCCAGCACAAGGACTGTGACTGTGCCAACAAATTATAGACATCATATCCCGGCCATATACACTGAATGTGTGGAAGTTTAATGCAGAGCAAATGCGGAGACATTCCCACCACATCGGTCAACTGACCATGCAATTGACTTTGAGGATGGCTATAGTTAGCCATTTCTGCGGATGAACAATCAATCGGAGTTCGAATTTAGGACGTTAAAGGCCTGCACTGAGGCAAACCTAGCCAACTGGTTGATGCAGCAATCATCATCGCCGGCAGCACCAGCAATCCTCTTCGCAAAGAAGAATGATGGATGGTTAATGCTTTGTGTTGATTACCGCATGCTGAATGTGACAATGGTGAAGAACCAGTATCTCCTTCCGTTAATCTCCAAGATGATTGATGCTATGCTTGGGGCCAGGATATTTACGAAACTGCATCTCTGTGGTGCCTATATCTTTATCCAGATTGTGGAAGGAAATGAATACAAGACAGTGTTTTGAATGCGTTACAGCAAATTCAAATCCAGGGTAGTGCAATTCGGTGTAAGAAACGCACTCGCAATAATCCAGTCTTCCATCGATGGTTGTCTACAGCCATACATTGATGACTTCACAATATGCTATCTCCACAACATACGCATCTATTCGACAAACGAGAAGGAGCAAGGGTAGCATGTGCCACAAGTGCTGCAGTGACTCACGCAATTCGGCCACTATTGCAAATCCGAGAAGGGTCAATTTGGAGTTTCAGACGTTGCCTTCCTGGGGTTTGTTACGAAGCCCAATGGAGTCGGCATGGAATCGTACCAGATCTCCACAATCGATGCCTAGGCAACACTGGAATCAGGTCATGATGTCCAGGTGCTTCTCGGAATCACGAACTTCTATGATTGATTTATCCGAAAATATGCAATGATGACCCTTCCACTCACAAAATGACAAAAAAAATCAGAAACATCTTGGGGCAAGAAATCGGAATGCACAGTTAAATGGGAATGGATTTGGGGAACCAAATTGTAATTCCGAAAACTAAAAAGGACCTTCACCGAGGCACCGATCCTCCAGCATTTCGATCCAGCGAAGTTGTTCATTCTCGAAACTGACACCAGTGGATTCACGATTATGGGCATCCTGAACCAGTACGATGTATTCGGTGTCCTCAGGCCGGTCAACTTCTACTCCTGGAAGTGCTCTCCAGCTGAACAGAATTATGACACTTATGATTGGGAACAATTAGCCATCATGGAAATACTAGAACAGCCATGGCATTACCTCCAAGATGCCTATTACAAGGTCTTAAGTCGGTGAGACTACAACAATCCCGAATACTTCCAGACATTCAAAATACTCTCCAGAAGACATGCCAGGTGGTCCGAAATTCTTTCACCTTACAACTTCGTCATTCAACTCCTGGAAGGCACCATGAACCCTGCTGATGGCCCGTCTAGATGGCCTGACTATGAGATTGGCTACGAATAGCCTGCAGCACGACTATTGGCGGCCGCCTCAGTAGAACCATACGATGATCTCATGCTAGCAATTATTGCAGCTCAGGCTGTGAACTCCTTTCCTGTCATCCTCTTGGCGATACTAGTTGACTAAACCGCTGCGGATGGCACATATACCAGGGAGAAGGAGAGTCAATGGAAAGTGGTCAAGGGGGCATTAAGTTATGAGGGGAGGATATATGTTCCTGGGGTCAATTCATTCTGCGGAAAAGTAATAAGGCTATTCCATGACACCCCTGAGTCCAGTCATTTTGGAGCTGTTAAGACTACTGAGCTGGAATCTAGGGATTTCTACTGGCCAGCAATGGACTCGCACATACATCAGTATGTCAGTGGCTGCGAACTATGCCACCGGATGCAAGTGCCTCAGCATCCGAGGTATGGGATTAACATGCCCTTGGAGACACCATCACAGGCATGGGAACACATAGCGATGACCTTTGTCAATGACTTTCCATAGTCTGCGGAATTGAGCTACAACTGGATTCTTATCAGCTTGGACCGACTGACAAAGATCTCAATCTACTTGCCATGCCAGAACGATATTGACTTGCTCAAATTCACCCAGGATATCTTTGAAAAGATTATTTCCAAATGCAGCGTCCCAGATGACATAGTTACAGATTGTGGCACCCAGTTTACAAGCCAATTCCGGACCGGGCAATAATCTCACTTGAGTACTGACCATTGACTCTCGACAGCTATCCATCCACAGAGAGTGGGGCAGACAGAGCATCAAAACAAGACGATGGAGCTGTTTCTCTGGGCTTTCTGCAACTATGAGCAGGACAATTGCAGTGAACTCTTACCGCTAGCTGAATTCAATGACAATAACAAAGTACACACTTCAACAAGAATGACTCCATTCGGCATGAATTACCACCACCATCCGGTAGTTCAGTTCAAGGCCCCGAAGCAACCATCTAGCCTGAAACTGGACATCAAAGCAGAAACCTTTGATGCTGGCTTGGAGGAGACTAACCAAACACTCCGCAATAAGTTGCAGGAGGCCCTTGCCCTTCTGAGTAATGACGCTTACAGTAAAGACGGTGTTTTCGATGTTCAAGATATGGTCTGGCTGTCAATGTGGCACTTCCAGACAACAAGAGGATTCAAGAAGTTGGATTGCAAACCGACAGGACCAGACACGGTAAGAATGGTCATCAATATAAATGGTTTCAAATTAGACGTTCCATAAATAATTAGGAAGCACAATGTTTTCCACGTCACTTTGCTCGACCACAATACACCTCCAACCACCACCCAGCTGCCATCTGAACTGCACCCGATAATCATCGAGGACTCTGGCAGATGGGACGTCAACCGGATGCTCGACTTTAAGCTTCACTACCGGTAGGTGCAACATCTCATACAGTGGACCGGTTACAGTTATGTACCAACATGTTGGAAACCTGTGGAGATTTTCGGAAATCCGCAGGAATTGTTTAATGAGTTTCACCGAGAACATCCCAGCAAGCCTCAACAATGATTCGACATTTTCCATGAGGGTTTTACCTTTCTTACTTTCTTATGGATATCAGGCTGGTATAAATTGCGTTGGCACAGATTATACCACCTACCACTGGAGGTGGAGTTCCCCATGCACCAAATCTGCCATGAGGCTGCTCATAGTGCACTGATCAGTTGTGGGACTTATTAAAGTCATATGGAGCTGTACACATTTGGGTTTTATATTTGTTACAGGTTTTCTCTTTTTTATACACCTATGTGGCAGCTGAGGAGGTCCGCTTATAAAGGGGGGGATGAGGTAATGGCAGTCATGATTAGGTTCTCGCCAATGGCATGAGATGTGTCCAGAGCCGGGTAGCAACAATCTTATATAGATGACTTGGGATCTCTCTGAGATCGCCAGCAATAGTCTTACCTATCAAGTACTCAATTAGATTACCACATCCACGTGTGCAACTGTATCTGCCAATATACTCTCATATGTGGCCATATTCTGATCTACGGCCTTACAATCCAGCACTTTTACCTATTATGTTGGCTAATGCTGCTATTATATATTATTGCAATCAAATCTTTTTTGTATGGGCATACTTACAAGTCCAAAAGTCGTTTATGCTCTGTTGACGTTCATTTCTAGGAAGGGGCAAGAAGCATGTTGCGTGCCTTTGCACCTATACAGATGGCTGATACTTTCACATAGGAAGAATGTGACTGTGCAGCTCATTAATTGTTGAAAGTGTAAGACAAAATTTTGTTGACACTCCATCGCCACTCACCATAAAAGCAGACAAACAGTAATAGAAAGCTCAACAATTGTAAGCGAATCTGTGTATAGTTGGTATTGACAGCCAATATTTCGTTTCTATGAATAATCAGTTGTGTCCAAAAGCTTTGAGGTCTCTCAATTTCAGATCCACCACTATCCCAGTTCTGTGAATAATGAATAATGTAGACCTATCCTATTCCAGCGCTTTCGGCCAGCAATTTACTGCCTGTAGATCTCTACACTTGTTTTTCATATATATAGCCTGACATTCTCACCTCTCCTCAGAGAGCTCTGCGTTCCTGATTTCAATCACCTACCATAAGCAACATTTACAACACCGACCATGTGTACCAGGTCTGAGCATTTGATTACGCAGTTGAAGGCCTGGATGACTGCTGAATGACGGTCACCATTCAGACAAGTTCGCATTAGGCGTTGACCACTTCTTCAGTGACTTCTATGATATTGCTGACTTCAATGTGGTTAGTAAATTTGCCCTCTAATTGAGTCTTTGCCTTCTCACCTAACAGTAACAGGCTAGACGATATCAAGTTCCTTAGTCGCCTACTAACTTGAATATGAGTCTACAACTTACCCATGGACCATACAACCCTTGCACATGCCCAGGAAATTTTTCAAGTTTAACAATGTTATCACTGAAATCAAGCAAGATCTGACATATAGCTCTATAGGTAAATGAACTGCTTTTAAAAGAGATACAATATCAAAAACAGCAATTTAGTTCATTATTCATCCGGTGAGGCAGAAGCTGTCAGCAGTTCTTTGTCAGCATTCAATTTCTAGATGTTAATTGGCTTTGGAGCCAATAGAGAGGGGTAATAGCTAAAGGTTTCAACAGGGTGCAAATCCATTTTCGGTGACGAATCGTGCCCTGCGTCAGGCGGAAGAGATGCTATTCAGTAGTTTGACTGTAGTTCCCCAGAACCTAGACTCACACGACTACTTCCTGGTCAAGAAGTCCCTTGTAGCACTTGCCAGTTGCCGGGTACAGTGCAAAGGGTCTCCATCAGTTCTCCAAATGTTGTTGGTGCAGATGTAGCTGCCAATTCTTCCATTTGCGGCTTAACAACTAACTGAACCTTCATTTTGGCTGTCCCATACTTCTTATCTAACTCACAAGATGTAGTCAGCCGTATTCTCCTAACCCAGGTGCGTCGACTGTTCATGCCTGATCATCTACTGCTGAATAGCCTCCCCGGGTTGCTCTACTATTTTGGAGATTGTGCCTGTCAGCCAGGTGGTTTTGTCATCTTTACTCACCTTGCCCAGCTCTGCATCTTCTTTATCATTATCCTGATCCTCCTCAATGTTCAAACTTACATGATGGCTAAGAGTCTGTCAAATCACATTCAACATCTCCTGAAATGTTTTTTCAGGCTTTCTAATTGTCAATCCCACCTGCTCAGCCTATATCAGATAATTCTGCTCTTGCATAGTCACAGGCTCTGTGTCTTGTACTCGCTTTGTTGCCACAGCAATTTCCACACCTGCATAAGACTAAAATGATTTCTGTTATGACGAACCTGTAGAGACGATTGATTGATTGAGTCAAAGTCAAAGATAACACATAGCCGATGTAGTTGCTGCAAGCCCTAAGCCACAGCCACGTTGTGATGTACTCCACAAAGACTCGGTCTAATACTTCTCCAGGACGTTATCATGTCCGTCAAACACTCAGCCATTGAAAAAACAGACAGAAAACACAGAGAAGACAGAAGCCAAACTTTCTCATGCTGTAAGCTCCTCTCAAACAACAATTGTCCCGCTCGTGCCATTTTGGGCATGCACCATGGGCCCATGCGGAAATCGGTGGTAGATTGTACGGTCGGCTTCAACTCCTTTTAACTTCCAATCAACTGCTCCTCTGAAGGTGACACACAGTCCTGTTGTATGGTGATCTGTATTGCAGCGAAGCACTGTATCGAAGGTACTACTCCAACCAGCTGGAGTGTCTTTAATACCATTACGCAGCCTTTCGGTTCCAATTATAGGTTACGCTGTCAGTATCGAAAATTGGGACGCTTCTCCGTGACAATATTGATTTCCGCTCGGCAAATGAAGCGGAAGATGGTCATTTTCCTTTCAAACTCAAGTGCCAATAACCTGATGTACAGTAGCGGATTCTCCTGTAGTCGAGGACCTGTGTGCATATGCGAAGGTATGTCTGTGTTGGTATCGAAAATGGAGACACTTCGCCATGGTGATTTTAAGTTCTGCTCGACAAGCAAAGTGCAAGTGGTGATCATAGCCAGTTATTCAGTTGCGGATGCTCGTGTAGTCGAGTGTGTGTCGATGTTGGTGTTGGTGTCATTGTCATTGATGGGGTCAGTGTTGGTGTTGCTTTCAGTGTCGGTGTCGGTGTTGAAACTGGAGACGCTTCTCCATAGCTGCAATTCAAATTGGAGACAATTCTCAGTAGGTCACTATTGTTCAGCTAGCGCTGGGAAACTCATTCCTGTAGATTGTGGATCTCTGTACAGGGCCTCTCGGGTGAAGAAATGGGGTTGTCGTTGTTGAAGGCATAGGGTGATCGTACACACTGTTCAGCACCTAGTACTGCTTCCTCGTCCTCACAGTAGAGGAGTCCACAGACTTGATGAATTCATGGCCACAATTGCCACCACCGGTCTCTGGAGTCTTTCGCAAATCACATATGAAGTGCACTGTAGCTGCCCAACCGCAGTGCTCCCCATGGGTTTTGTGTGTGTTTGGCAACATCTCTCAAGAATCCGTGGTCCATTACCTGACCACTCCTCATAGACTATCCAAGTACCATACTGTATGTCGAACTCTCCTTGGCTTTGCGACTGTTGGTTGACCTGTTGTCGAAATCACTTCGAACATATTCAGGTGTTGACCCGAACTTAATCTCATCATGCCAATGTTGACCTGAAATCCTTCGAAGGTGTTGATCCAAGCTCCTTCAAGGGTGTTGATACGAGCTTCTTCGAGGCTTAGACTTGAGATTGACCAGGACACATCCTGCACTGCTGCGAAACTGCACTCCGTACTCATCTCAAATGTGTCCTGTTGACGTGTCCTGTCGATGTGTCATTCGGTTCCTGTTATCTCGTGTACACCTAGAACTTAACACCATGGCCATCATATTCATCGAGGCCATTGCAGCCATTGCAGGCCTCTAAGTAGTTGAGTATCAGATTTTGTCAAGAGGAGACATCGTATGCACTGTTGAATCGTCGTCCTGAATCTGTAGAGTGTCACAATGCCAAATGCTTTTGCAACGCATCTGGGACCCTTCGGCCTCGCTCGTATGAGGGTTCGTGATTCGACTGTCATCCCTTGGTAGTTGTTAAAATTGGTGTCCAGATCATGGTCATGCCCAGGCTCAGAAACTGTTGTGATGAACCTGTCCCGATGATTGATTCATTCAGTCTGAGTCCATAATGATAGGTAGGCTACATTGTAGCTGCAAGCTCTAACCCACAGCCACGTGATGATGTACGCTACAAAGACTCGGTCTAACAATTTCTCTTGCAGTTCATGTCTTAAAAAGTCGATTTCTAGTCGTTATTCCACCACAAGCTGCTGCTTTGATGGTATGCTGCACAATACTCCTAAGGATTGGACCCTTTCTGCATCCAATCCCTATTGCCTTCATCTGCTTCATAACATTGTAGTGGGGATCAGTTCATCAATTTGCAATATTTGCCCACAGGAAGTGGCAAATAGTAGTTTTTCAGTGCATTGCCCATTGTCTTTTATGTTGACTTTGTTGTTGGTGAGGAGTTGGATGTTGCAAGATACTGACCACATGGAGGCATGCTGCATCATATATATCCAGGTTGCTATGTGGGATCAACTGGAACAGAACAAAATCTGCGTATTGACCGTCACTATGTGTTGAATTGTTATGGTATCGATACAAGATGAGGAGATTTCTCGCCTGTGTTTCATGTAAGACCCCAGCGATGACTTCAGACAGTGATCACTAGACGTCCATTCCATCTAAGACTTTCCTGATTATGTCTTACCAACATGAGATTTTGGCTGTTGTTCAACTTTATTGATCCCTCTAAACTTTCAAATAACATTGGCCCAACTTACTGCAAATCATGGCACCATTGGGAACCCCTGCAACCTGCTGCTATAAGCAGTAGGATTCATCTTGAGTTGAACATTCAAGTTGGCTGTGACTCATTCCATTTTCACTTGAAGCTAACAATATATTCCTCAGGACTTTCCACTTCATTTCATGATCATTCTCCACTCCTACTCCAAAGCAGCAAATTATGCCTCCCTCATCACATCAGCAAAGTGCAAGGGATTTCAAATCGAGCTGACCTACATGAGCTGTTTCCAATGCGCCACCTGCTAAAACACAACAGCAATGCACTCACCAGTTAGTGCACCTCAATGCTGCTAAAGAAGCCACCAGAAATCAGATGCAGGATGCTCATTTAACAATGGTCCATACTATCAGAAGTGACAAGAATAGGAAGGAGCATGCGATTATATGTGAGTAAATCTATTTTGAGTTAGATGGCCATCAACTAACTCTATAATGTACAGCTGCTGTAGATAGAGAGCTATGTAACTAAATAATTACTGCCCATAATGGGAATTATCCATAGTCAACCAAGGCATTTGTGCACAGAGTCAAATGGAACGAAACATAACGATATTGTCAGTTCTCAGAGTTTTGCGGACACATCGCATAATTCGCATCCCCGGCAGTGGATGAAACAGGCTTTTAACACGTTGGATGAAGCTACAGATACATATATGCTAGCGGTAATAACGGAATGTTATTTTCAGATATAGCAACTTATTTGGGGAAGGTTTTCAACATGTCTGCTACTATGGCAAGGCAACTTGGTTGGGTACAGCAAGAACAGTCTGACATATGCGTTGGCTTGAATATGGCCCAAATGGCCACATACAGGTGTTGGTACGCTGGTATATTGGAAACGCAATACCGAATCAAAAATCCTCGTGCCAATATTCGAGAAGCGGTGAAGCCAGGAGTTGAGTTTTCTGGGCATAGCAGTGTGATGTCTGCCATAGAACAACACCATGCTATAGTTTGTCAAAATCAAATGGACAGTTGACTTCCTTGCCAAATTGGCACAGCACAGAATCTGCAGACATGTGGAAGGCACAAATGCAACTGTGCACCTCAATCAAATCTGGCAGCACCTGTTCCCAGAACGACTTCTGTGCCACCAAGTCACAATGAGGGATTATATAGTTCCTAAATGGAAAGGTTGCCACTCCAAAATGTGTATTTACATACTAGTCTTCCAGAAGCCCAATTTTTCGATCTTGATGTATATTCCAAGAATTGAAAGCACAATAAGTATTTCATTCCAAATTTGCTGACTGATGATAGAACACGCACTGGTTAGTATACAATCTGCTTCACTCTATTGTAGCTCACATGCACTGTGCAGCTGAGTGTAACCTATTGAGCGAATCGGTAGGATGAAGACCAGCATTGATAGAAAGGAATGGGATATTGGAGTGTATTATTTTCTACATTTAGTGAATTGGTTAAAGTATATTTTAAAGGATGTATTTATATGTATTATTAAAGAACAATGTAGTGACAAAGGAGAAAGTACATGAGGATGATAGAAAGGCTGCCAAAACACCATTATTGATATATTATGCCCCATTGGATGATTGCATGTTGCAGATATACCTGTTTCAAAATGAGCTTCAACGGAGAGTTACTCATTTTGGTCTTGTTGAGCAGGTAATTTTATAGTAATTTGGTCATTGTGATACATAATCACAGTATTGGCCGCTTTTGTAACCAAAAGAGAAAGCAAAATGCTCCCTGCCTCATATTGAAAATGAGTGTCAATAGAGCGTCAACAATATTTGGTGTCCCAGCTTGGGATATCTAAGTGGTGCTTGATTGCTGAAATCTAGAAACAAGGAGTTGGCAGCCTTCATAGACATGTAGCTTCAAAATATTCCCATGACAGCCTCCCAGACAGTAACAACCTATTTCATTTACAAAGCTGCAACTAAGTCTTCATGAGAGTTTTAGCTAAAAAACCGGTCAACACTTGGTATATATGCAGTAATAGCCACATCACACTGTCATTAACCATAATGCAAGGCCGACAATTGTTGAAGCTCCGTTTGCGCTCATTTTCAAGATGGCGCAGAGAGAGTATTCCATACTCTGTTGGCTATAAAGACAGCCAATTCTTTGATTATATAACACAATGACCAAATCACTTGTTCATTACCTAACTTGGAAGACCAAAAATCTTTGATGCTCTGTTGAGGCTTATTTTATGGGATAGTAGTTATCTGATCATTTCTGCTTTTGCCAATAAAGGCAGCTAATACTGTCATTCTAGATCACAGCTACCAAGTCTCTTATTCAATTACCTGACCTACAACACTCAAAATCATTCAGGCTCTGTAGACAGTCATGTTCAGACTGGGGCAGTGGGCATGTTGCGTCCTCTTTTGTCTATAAAGGCGGCCTATACCTTGTTTATGAATGTCTCCAACCAATTACCACTCCAATTACCCAAGATGCAATGCTGAAAGTCATTGATGTTGCATGGACGCTCATTTTCAGGATGGGGCAGGGAGTGTGTCTCACTTGTGTCTGATTATAATGGCTGCAAAAGCATCCACAAAACACAATAACATACGAAAGTCAATATTTTACGATTCACAGCATAATATGTGAATATCATCTTAAATAGACAGCCCAAAAATCCAGAACGGGAGATAGAAATCGAAGGGTCTTGCCAAACCTAACATACCCCGTAGGTTGAACGGCGCAGGTATGGGTTTAGCCTGCCAGGAAGTAGCAGGGCAGAATTCTGGAAGAGTCTGGAAATAAACTGAACAGTTTGTTTAGTCCGTACCTGGACTGCTCACAGGTTTGCGGGACCTGTTGCTAACACTTGTTGCAAATGATACCTGGGGTTGCACTCTAAGTGGGCAAGTCCTGAATAGTGTACAAATTACACAGATTGTCACCGTGATGATGGCAATGATGACCGGCCATCAAGCATTGGAGACTGAGATTGATCAGGATATTCAACTCACCAAGAGGATACACTGCAAGCAAGTACAATTGGCTCACATATTTCAGGAGGACGAGCCAGCCTGTGGCAATGTAGATGCAATTCACACGGAAGCCAAGTATCAGACGGTAATCTCATTGAGGACATTTGTTCAATCCAGATCAGGAGTTAGGGATACACTGTCATATGCGAAGTGGTCATTTGGTACTGAGATATTATGTACTTTATCAGTTTGAACCACTTCTCCCTTTGAATTAGGCTGACCTTTAAGTCCACATGAGTCATTTCAATGTGGCCTCTACAGTACTTAAATGTTCAATTCCCTGAGAAGTATACTAACCATGGCAGATCTACTGACCATAACACAATGGGTAAACTTAAATCATGTTAACAAGTTCCTTGTATCTGTAACAGCAGTGGAACTAATTCCTCATTTGTGATGTAGTCTTTGTCTACTATGAATACCAAACGAAATTCCCAGTTGGGTGAAAATAAGGTGAGGAGCCCAGGAGATAAGCATCTGGGAGAAAAGTATGAGGAGGATGTGAGACTGCAGAAAGAGGTGGCAGTTGCTCACGCAACCAGAGGAGTGATTGAAGAGCCCAATTCAAGTTATAGGTGCAGATCCTACAATTATAAACCACAATCTCGTGATACTGATCAGCCAGAAGCTCCCCAGATCAAAGTCTCTCAATCTACATTGGCTACTTACTGTATTGGATTATAGAATAGTATGTATGTTTCAATGTTTTCAAAATGCTTATAAGTATCTTATGGTACTGGTTTAGGCTCTCCTTATAAGTTTGAATTGGGTTCATGCATACAGAATATTTTATTATGTAGGGGTTAATGTTATATTTCTCTTTCGTCTTTAGTTGATTTTCCTGTAGTTTGTTTCAATTTCTCTAGTGCCATTTTGTGTTCAAGTAACTGACCCGGTTAACTGGAGCGCGCTTTGATTAATAATTGATTCTGATCTAGGCTATTGTGGCAATTCATATTCCAGAGCAGAACACTGCATTATTTGCTTTGGCCTTATTCCCAGTTCTACTGAGGACTACATAACCATAGATAGCTCTAGGTAATAGGTATTGAGTGCAATTTCTAGATATTAACATTGACTGGAAGAAATACCATGGAACCTCCACCACCTGATCAATCATATACTAGAGTTGAAGTAGAGTACACCAACTCTATGCATCACTCATAAGATGGATATGCCACTGGATTGCAGTGCATGATCAGAGTAGTACCAAATCCATCACAGCAATCCACAAGAGATGATGTTGCTGTATACATGGAGAATATTATTATTGTAGCAGAAACAGATTCAGATAAGAGCATGGTAATTCAAGTGATCCTGATGACCAGTTGAGGAGCAAGAATTGATGTACTGTCTCCGACAATTGCCCTTATAGACAACCATATATGTAAACATAATAGCCAGCTACAAGCTTTGAGACATATAATAGCTGTAATCATTGCAATCGTATCACATTAAAGCCCACAAACTGACTGAGATGTCACTGAACGATAATCCAAATCTCTGGAATCAATTTAATGCTGGTCATTATAAGGCTGTACTCGTATTGCAGGACATACTAGTACTGAATTTGTGCCACTTTTGGTTGACAACTGTGAGAATGCCCAACGATCCCAATAGTCCCAATCTGGAAGAAGTTGGTACAATTAATGATGTTCGCACAGTGTGGAGTTCATAGAAATTCCATCAGATTAGTTAGTGGGCCCAGTGTGATTTTAACCATGAATTCTAACAAGGAATAGCAATATTAGAATATAGCTCACTCCAATTGCATTTTCTCAATGTCCCAGAAGTTGCACTTATTGCAACACTTGCTCTCAATGTATTGTTATATGTGCACAGTGCAATGCAGATAAGGCCAAGTGCAAAATATTGGTATAATCTATCCATTGTGCAACTGAATATCCAGCTGATTGTTGGAGCAATTACTCCAAAGGAATTTTTTGTGGTGGCAAGTCAGGTAGTATATATACCATCAGAGACTATTTTGCTCTGATATAAATTAGCATTCTGTGTACTGAAGACAATGATATTGGTGAATACTATTGATAAGGCATACAACTTTGAAATTACGTATGAAAGGCAATGCTGAATCGATTTCTACCTCACAAGACTCTGTAATTGGAGTGATTTTCTTCAAATCTAGAAGGTGATACTATTATAGTAATTATGGAAGCATTTTGCTGTGATATTATCCAGATCAAGATATGCACAGATGCAGCTGTGATGGTATTCCTGATGTTAGGTAAGTAATTTAGTGGAGACTTCCTTTGAATCTCACTCTTCCAACTCTATCACATCTGGTATGTTGTGCCAGAACACTACAACAGAGGATTCCAGTTTCTTTAGATGATATTAAACTGTGGTATATACTTCCTGAATCTCTTTCACTGGATTCAGAATTTACCACAAAGCGTATGTATATATATCTATATATCAACCGGTTTAGGATGGATATGAGAATATTCAAATACTTATACAGCAGTTAGATCAGTAGTTTATACCAATAGTATGTGTGGCTAAAAGTCTAAAACAGGTATTTGTTACAAAATGGTTAATCTGCTGCCATTCTTTTATCTCAACATGAGAAATTGTCTGTATAGAGCAGTAATGCCTGTATTTGTGGATACTCATGAATCTGACAATTTGGTAATATATAATACAGGAACCCAGACAGTGTGATATTACACTGGAAATGTTGTGGAGTCTCTGCATAGGGTAGTGTACATTATGTAATAAGTGCACAGTACCAGAATAAAATATCAGACCATGGTAACCTCATTGATTGCCAGCCAAGTAATAGACCCAGTGTTGTAAACAACACAGATGTACTGAACACTATCGACTGATGATTCAGAGTGGATCAGAAGCAGAATCATGGAACAACACTATCTCGAGACTTACCAGATAACAATGTCTGACATCAGTATAATATATCAAGTGATTCCAACTACACTGGAAGCTGTCATAGGTATTCATAATTCGTTCAACAAATGGGTGCATAGCAACCGATTTTGTAGATACTATCCATTTGGCACTTCCAATGGTGCTGCTACCTGAAGCACTGTAGCCAAAACCGAGTTGACCAATTCACCACCCCCAGACACAGTCACTGTCATGGCTCGGGTTTCCATGTGATATTGGAAAGATGGTTTCAGGAAAAGCGAAACAGATTTTGAGTCACAGGAAGACACAGATGTTGGTAGACGGGAGAATGCTGTGACATTGTTGCGAGATGATGCTGGGATTATGTGTATGATATGGAAGTGGTTTGAGGTATTGCAACATGCGACAACATAGCATGATTGTATTGATAAGAATTGTGCTGGTGGTGTATGGAATCACGATGGAAGATGATTTGAGGGTAGAAGACATAGTGTTTATCAATGGATATTGTCAGATTTGGAGGATTTACTTTTCTTCTCGATTAACTCATTCACTTGTAAAACAAAGTAACAGACAACTTTCATTACCTTCGAATCTTATCTTGTTTTGAATCCTCGATACAAACTTCAAGTCTCTTTTTTTGTTTTTGTTTTTATATTACTGTTACCAAAATCATCTACATCCAAGCCTGCCTGTTACAGTCACTTGCATTTAAACTTGGCAATCTGTACTCGCCTGCTGTTATTCAGAACCCGGGCAAACTCAACTCCTCTGTATTCAAATTGTCGTGAATGTCCTTTAACCTATGTTGCACTGTGGAGCCATCAACTGATTAATTAATCTGTAACCAAAAATTCACCTTTGAACTTGAATCCGGTGAATTATGATTAACTCATGCATACTATCCATATATTCCACCTTCCAGACTGCCACCACAGCAGCCATATTATCTGCAGCTCAATCTGGGTACATCCACTCTATACCAGTTCTACTCTCCACAGATTCTGTACACTAAACAAATGCCACTACCACCACCACCACCACCACCACCTCCACCACCATCACCACCACCACCACCATCACCACCATCACCTCCACTGCCACCGCCACCACCACTGACATCACCACAAATGATTCACTCCACAAAACTTGTTACAGCAATACAGCTAATAAACTACCCTTTGTATCTCCAGATCCACAATGTTGGATTCATCAACATCAATCTGAACTGCCACTTCCAGCAACTTGATGCATGTGGATTGATACTGAATGATGTACATTCTCAACCAATTCAATCCTCAAAATTATTGCCACCATGACCACTATCACCACTTTACTCTCTGCCCTTCGAATCTGCATATCATCACAATTACATGTATACAAAAAATCCTCTCAAGCAGCTGATTTGCCATGACCATATTCTCCTCAATACCAAGGCACTCAATTATACAATGTGACCCTGAAACAATTCTATTGTAATGGCAGTTCTGAATAGGTTCTTGCCAGTGGCACAAGATGCGTACTGGGCTGTTTAACAGCAATCTTCTATAAATGATTCATGATCTCTCTGTGATCCCCAGCAATACTCTTATCTACCTACTACTCCATTATACTACGATATCCACCTGTGGGATTGTATTCTCACATACATTCTCATATGTGGCTATATTCAAATACATGGCCTTATGCCTCTGCTTCTTGCAAATCAACTGCACCAAGACTCTGACCAGCAAACAAGGCCCAGAATTTGATCAGCAGCCTGTGGTATATATTCCAATCATACAATTCTTCCGACTCTTCATCCTGACTCACCTGCTGTTCATTACCTGCCACTTCAACACACTCCAGTACACCATCATCTGGTTGAAAATGCATCTTCTATTTATTATCATAATCAACATTCTTTCGGTTCATCTATAGACCAAGATTCAACTCCCATACATAACTAGGTTTTAAATAATATTATTTATTCGAACTACCTACAGATCCAAGTGTCTACTGCCTGGAATATGTCCTCCCATCCCTTGACCCAATCATCGCCTGCCAGACTATACCCTATACATAGAACTGTATTACAAACCTAATCCCACATCAAGCTCTTTATAATATCCATATCATCTTCTGTGTCATTGACCTCTCACTGAGCATTGTAATACTCTGTTGTCCAAACCCCATCCTGTATGGAATATTTACTTGCTCTGAGTCAGGGTAAATTGTAGAATATTACTTTCCATACAAAGAACTGTCATTTGAATTTGCCAATGGACTCACCTAACCCATGTTGATCTCAATCCTGAAACTCATAGCATTACATATCTTATCCCTGTTGTCTCTTATAATAATGTCAGCAAGTCTATCTACTGCAGAGTATATGCTGAATCAGATAGTCAAATCGATAAGCCAGTAGCACATCCCAGCCCACTTGAACTCCTGCTTCCAACTTTCTGCTAAGCAAGTAACTAGGTGCATACACTCAGTGGTATAGTTTGTCAATATGCTCCCAGCAAATACAGCTGCAAAAAAATCACCACTTGTTCTATTATTCCTCTGAATTTATAGGTGCAGACCTAGATATGCAATTGGAAAGTTCAGATACATGATGGCATTCTCCTATACTGTATGAAAATTTTTTGCAGTCAATTTCATTATTGCTTATAACTCCACTTCTGTCCATTTTAGCAAGTGGGTGTATCAGCAAAATGTATTTTAGTCACTGGGAGCCTCCAGACATGTGTGAGAGGACATGGAGTGTAAATGTAGAAGCGACAATTTCAGGAGAGAACCAGACCCCATCAGGGCATTCCGGTCAGCCATGAGAGTAACTGGAATCTCTGATGACTGGTACAGGAGCACCATGAAAGCAGTTGTGAAAAGTTGGAGAGCACTTGGGACTGTCGCCCGACCAATGCAGGAATCCCAAACTAACTCTGAGACATACCGGATTCTTATCGATATTCATTCGAAGGACGGCAGGCATTATCTCAAAATCTCCAGATGTACACAAGCATGAAAAATACCCTCCATGTATGATGCATAGTTTATTGTGTATTATCAACTTCTGAATCATACTACAGTATGCAGCGTCTCATTAACATTCGATTGGTTGCATCGCGATATTTAGAAGGAACCAAAGAAAATGGCGAGTGATTCAATAATGAAAGTAGGTAAAACCGAACCAATAACCCGATAATGCGATCAGAATGACATCAATCCAACTTCATCTCCATATCATCCATTAAATCTCCCATCCCATCAGGGCCGACTCATGCAGGAACAAACAATTCATCAACGGTGCAAAGAAGATGAAGGCACTCCTTATAATTCAGAATGATTCAGGCCAGGCGAGTGAGTGAAATTGAATTCCAATGTCGTTTGGCTCGATTTGTGCTATCTATAAGATTTGGAATTGAGGTTAGCTTGTGGTGAATCAAAATGGAGTTTGAAAGGCAATATGATGAATTGAGGGGAAAAAGTGGTGCGCCACCAGGAAAGAAGAAGTGCCTGATGTCGTGTGCCAGGTGGGCAAGGGGAGTGCTGATGGTGATGGAGGAGTGCAGAATAACATTGAGGAGTGTAAATCCAGGCCAAGGAGCAGCGATGGGAATTGAGGAGTGCCAATGCAGGGAGTAGCCCATCCAGGGTGAGCAGTGCCGAAAGGGGAGGGAGGTGAAATGTCTGGAATGAAATTGAGGCGCTCCTAATTGAGGTTTAGGAGTGGATTGAGGAAAGCCCATCCTACAGGAGGAGTGCCGACAGAAATCGCAGTACGGAGTGCGGAATGAAATATCGAGGAACCAATCTAGACTGAGAAGCGCCAAGCGGATTTAGGAGCGGCGGTGGGATTAAGGAGCACCAATGGGGATTGAGTTGCGCCTATTAATCCGTAGGAGTACTATTTGGGGGGGTGGGGGGGTAGAAGCAGCCCCACCATGTGTCATTTGAATTTGATGAGTGCAATGGCTTCAGCAGTAATGCAATCTATCACCATGGAAGGGAAAAATTTACCTCGATATTCATCTTGAGAAAACATCACTGTAACCTTCTTTCCAGTGGCATACTCAGACGGCGCACAATGAAAAGCTGCAGCCACAAGGGCCAATGTCTGTGGTGTTACAGATTGAAAGAACTGTGATGTAGTCGGTTGTCGCCCCAAGTTATTGGTAGTAAAGAAAAACTGATGCTAGATTGAATCCAGCACTTTCATCCATGTGAACCAGGACTTCTTATCATCAATAACCTTCGAGAGATGAGCATCGTCAAGAATGAGCTCATCAATTTGGATTTGAATCTCAGTCTCTGATCCTAAATCCAATCAGTAACTACGGATAATAGCTCGACGAGCTCCATCCGCCCCACGCCCTCGAATGGTAGTAATCTTTAATTTTCACTGTGTATTTTTGGGGGTTTAGTATTAGCATAAGTCTAATCGAAGAGAAGAAAACAGAATAAACACTTACAGCATCTCGGGTTTGCGGATTGATTTTGAGAGATGGACCACCGGGCAATTGAAACACAGATGGTGTACCTATAGATGCACCTGCTATTGGCCACTGATGATCCTGGGCTTCAATGGATAGTGTCCAAGCTTCTTCAGCCATCTGGTACTTCTCATCGGAAATGATTGCCCAAGGAGTCTTTGTGAATACGATTGCCTCCATGAACCGTTTTGCTACCTCAAACGTTGCCTTTTGGTGTTGAGGAACATTGTGATCTCCACCGGCCTTTGGTTGCGGCACATTGTGGTTTCCACCTGCCTTGGGAAGGGGGAGCGCCTGTACAATGTTGGACTTCCATGATATGTTGATGGCTGACTTTTGGCGATTGAGCAATGATGGTACCATGGCCCCGACCAGATGTTGTAGATCTGGAAGTGGAGTGCGGGCATTGACAGTATTGGCATGGCTCTGTTTCTTTGGCAGTGCGACCCTTGTAGTTTGTACTGTCTTATCACGGTGCGCCAGGTCTAGATGTAGGACCACCTGCCCGATGTCCAAATTGTCTTCTTCAATATCAGATGGGAAGGTGGACTCTCCAGGGTCTTCACTTTTGTCATTGCTGATCTCCCGATCAGTATCGTCATCATCCTGCTTCATCAGAATTATAGTCCGGACATTAGCTATCTCCAACAGTATACTCCAAAGCCTTGTTGGAAGTTCAAACATTTGATCGGCAATGAAGATTGGCTGTCTTCTGCAATGCATGTGAAAGTGCTCTCTCAAGTTGTGCTTCTTGATTCTTCTGTGAATAGTGATTCCTCACCTGGCTGGCCGTAAGTTCCAAGTTTGATGAAGTGAAGTTCGGAATGTAGAGAGAAGTATATAAGAGTAACTATAGTTTAAAGTTTAATGGAATAACAGGAAAACAGAGCAACAAAGTACCAGGCGGTCAAGCAGGATGCAACTCGAGGTGTGCCTGGAAACAGTGCGGAAGATATGTCGGCGGTTCATATTTATGTTGCTGATGCCAGTTCTTTGTCGTGATTTACGAAGCATCAGGTGCACCGGATTGGATGGATTCTTCCTGGCCCCAATTCCTACATGTTAGCGCTCGTATCCAAGTACAGTATTGATGCAAGAATTGGAGGTTGGTTTAAGCCAACATACATAGATTTGAACAAGACGCACCTGAAGAACTCAAGACATAAACATTATTGTATCGGTAGCTAACTCTCAGGACTGGACATGGGAAACTGAAAAATGGGTTGATCATGATCGCCCCTGCATATGACTTCACCGAAAGTAGTTTATTATGCCTCTAGTTCCAGCATATGAGTGGTGACCGCGTAGCACAGAATTGTCAGTGTGTTGAAGATTCTTGCCGAACTTGCACGGAGGATAAAGTTGGGGCCTTGGTGAGTGGCAACAGTGGAAGTAACATCAGTTCAAATTGTGTTTGTTGTGGATAGTGGATAAATATGAATCTCCAAATGTGGTATACCAGTTGGAAGGACACTCTACTTTCATGATATTCTGTTGTTTGAGGATTCTGCAGAAAAGTTAGCAGTCGATTAGACAATGTCATGGGCAGAAATTCACTTTCAGCAGTTCGAGTCTGCTGAATCACAATATGTGTGCAGTCATTATAAGTGAAGACGGAGAATATGGGATTCCACAGGCAGGATTCGATATAGAGCAAGAACAGTACAGGTACGATGAAGATTCAGAGGTAATCTAATCAATTTTGCCTGTCGTCAATGCCAAGATTGCTAGCGAATGGGTCATAAATAGTCACTTACATTAAGATGTTGTACATAATATCTTGTAAGAATGATATGAATGCGTCATGAGGCTTCATCTGACAGCGGAAAGACCAATAACAGCATGCAGTTCCAGACAATTGAGGTGCAGCAAGCATTGAATTGGCATGCAGAATTCAATCTAATGTAATGGCTGGGATTGTAGGCTCGCGATAGTTTGACAGTTACTTGAACTCTCAGAAACTGCCTTTTCTTAACTCAAGATTTCATCACGATTTGTTCTTCATGCATTATTGGGATTGGACGTTGGCAGAAATCAGATATCGTCTGTTTATGATTTGTCACGAACTTCAGTCGTTGAACATATGCAGTGGGAAGGAGCCTGGCAGTCACCGATTGAGCCGCGGAGCAAAGACTGGGGTTCAGATTCTGTCTCTTCAAGCTCTCTTGATGGAAATCGGTTCATAATCTATATTAAGATACGGGTTTTGGTGGCCTAACCATACAAGTTAGTCAAAATATTGTTTAGTCTGCATTTCAAGTGTTGTGAATTTAAGTCTATTCAAGGAAATGTGGTATACAAGTGAGTAGGATTTGCCGGTCATCTGCAGAATTGCTGAGCAGACATTGTCTTTTGAGGTTCACTCTCCCAAGCAGCAGCTCGATTATGAAGCCCAAGCGACATAAGCTATTTTAGGATCTTGGAAATGTAAGGTCCGAACATACTTCTAAGTCAAAATCGAGGTAAGTGTCGTTACTTGCCGCCCAGCGCTGTGCATCTACGGTAAACATGTGGTAGACACCTTCCTCGAAAGAATAGGTTGAAAGGGAGCATGACAGTGATGTCATTTAGGTGCCAGCCTTCACATACCAATCAAGCATAGATTTAGATATTAGCTGAGTCCGAACAGGATGAGCCGCACATTCACCTAAACGTTTAGTATCCGAAAGATAACACTCTGTGTGTGCTGGCAGCCACAGATTGAAAGCATTCAGGATTGATAAAATATGCTTGGAATGGAGCGAAATGAATTGTTCAAGGGTAATGTGAAGTGGGTATACACGGTTCAGAGGCATGCCTGGAGTGGGATCATATCCTGGGCTGGGATCAAATGTTAATAATGAGTGGCAGCTTGTGAACATTGGCCGGTGAATAGAAAATGCGTCGGGTGTTAAATCTGGTACCATCAACCTCGTCAGGAGAGTGGATTTGAGGTGTGCCTGAACTTCATTCCTGAGCGAGGAAATACTAGGCTGTATTCATCGAGTAAGCCTGGAATACGCGAGCCGTATCTCAGCATATGATACATCAACTTGATATTGCTTAGACAGTCTGTCTATTCCGGGATGTTTAGAGATATACTGTACTGGATCTGTCTCAGGAGAGTCGAGAAGTTGACAGTGATTCTCTTGTGCAATTGACTGTAAATTATTCAACATTATCAATTCAGTGAATATCCCTAATTCTTTTGTGACTCTAGTATCTGGTGCGCCTGAAATAGACAAGCAACAAATAATTGGAATCAAAGTTGGAAGTTCAGGCACACATGAAAACACAGATCTCATTTGCAGATTTTGGAATCCAAATTCCACACAGCCAATATAGAATGAAAATGAACACAGACTGCAGCGTCAACAGATTCTCACACAGAGAAATATATGGCACTGCGGAATTTCACTTAGTCCACCATTAAACTGGCACACCGGCTTTTCATCACATATTAGTTCATTCAAATGAGGCTATGATTCAGTTTACCAAATATCAATTTACCATTGCCATCATCTCATATGCATCACTATAATCATCCAACATGAAATGGAATCGAACTCTAGCCAATACTCCTTGACTTCTCAATCGCGCTTTATTCTCCATACCATATGCCTATTGTGCATTATGTGGTGAGATTGTGTTGGTTGAATGTTTAAAGAGGCGTACCTGGATTTCACTGCCCTGATAATTATTGTTCATCCTCACCATCTGACGGCACGAACACTCCATGCTCCATACGCCACTTCATATGGTCCTGATGACATTCCAGAATCCAGTATATCGTTGTTGTCATGATGTTCAGTTGGTTCATCAGACCATGCAGGATTGGCATTTGATCCACTCCAGATAGCTGGTGGAGATTACTCGCTCTGTTATCATACCAATCAGGTCCAGTATTCAGTGGCCATGTGTGTGGAACTCTGTTTGCCCCAGTCAGACAACTCATGCAAACACTTGCTGCTGCTCATTCAATACCCAGAACTTCTGAGTTGTTACTGCATGGTTTGCAGCTGTGAGATTGAGGCCTATCCCACCAACTTTAGGTGTAGTTACAAACACGGAGGGATTTGGCGAATCTTGGAATTTGAGCTGTATTTCTGTGCGTTTATCATTACCCATTTCCGCAAACATGTAGAATATATCCAAGTGATTCTCAAAATGATATCTGAGCCATATAGTACAGTGGCATGTCGTCGAGTAGTCGAGTGTGTGAGGGTGTATGAGAAGAGGTCTGTTGTATCGTGTGACGAGACATGTCGCTTCGACATAAAGTCGATCGATGACTTATCATGCTAACTACAACAGACTCAACTTTCATCATATTCCTTGGCATAGTGATATCCGTACTTCCAATCAACTCAACACTTCTCCAGGACAGCTATCACGTCCATTTCAAATGACAAACAGTAACAGAATGAGAAGAACAACCAATCAAATATCATGTATCTCTTCAAAACAAACGTGCCCAATCAATTTACCTTCTGACTTCAATCCCAATTCCATTTCCAATTCCAATTCTGATACCATTCCCGCGTCCATTTCCGAGCATACTGAGGCCATTTCCAAGGCTATTTCCAATTCCAATCCCAAGACCATTTCCGAGTCTAATCACAATCATTCCCATCGCCGCGTACTGCTTCAAGCAGGCAGGCTTCGGCATTGGCTTTGGGAACCAGTTGGGGAGCATCTCAGCAGTCAGTATGTAGCTCAAGTCGATCTCTTCATCTCTAGCCATATCTGCAGCAACATAGTACTTGGTTGCAATGAATGCAACTGCAGTTCTACGGTACATTCTGTTCTTGATGCTCGCGATCAGTGACTGTGAATCGGAGAACACGTGAGGGATAGTTGGGGTGCCGAGCGCATTCAAGAGATGCGAGATTTGTGTGAGTCTCATGCAGTCTACTCCGAACACGTAGTATTTGGCAATGGTCGTGGACTGGGCAGTCGACTTCTGTTTTCTTGATCTGCAGGTGACTGCTCCTCCGAAGGTGATAAGCAGTCCACATGTCCATTTATAGTCATGCAGGCATCCAGCATAGTCCGAATCGACATAATACCCAAGTGCGCCTTCTCCTTCTCCTCAGAGTGCACTTTCTCCAAGTGCTCCTCTGAGTGCTCCTCCGAAACGCAGTCGCCGGTCCTTCGTGCCGTTGAACCACGAAAACACGCAGTTGAGTTCTACCATATCCTCATAGCCCGGGTCATGATTGTACCAGCTGAGAACTCCAAAAGTGTACGCGATATCAGGCTGAGAGGTAATCATCACGTACATCAGGTTTCCAATCATCGATCGGTATATGGTCAGATCGCAGGCTCCTTTGTCGGGCTTCCTTATGTGTAGCTTCATTGACATTGGCGTCGCAACTGGCCTAGACTCGCCCGTTCTGAACTTCGCCGAGATCGTCAGAATGTAGCTGTGCTGATGAATGTCGATCATGTGATACTCCGGATTGCATTTGATGTTCATCCCAATGTAGAATTAGACACTCCCGAGATCATACATCCGCAACCTCGTCTTCGTCTAGGCCTTGACCTGCCCAATCAAGCGCTCAGTAGCCTTGATAAGGAGATAATCGACTTACAGAATAACCGCGTCAAGGACTATACCTTGATCCTTATCATGGAGCATGAACAGTCCTCCATCGTCAAGCTATGCCATAAACCCAATCGATAGCACGAAGTGCTTGAATGTGCCATACCAAACATGTGAAGACTGTTGCAGGCCATAAAGAAACTTTCTCAAGCGGAGTACAATCTTCCGCGAAGTCTTTGTTAATGTTGGATCATTGAATGGGCTCCCATTCTGGAGCGAACGAATGTATCCCTGGGGTGGGTGCATATAGATCTCTTTTTCCAAGTCAACTCCCATGAAAGCCGTGCATACATCCATGTGATGGATCCTGAGATTGTATGTGGCGGCAATCGCTAGTACCAGCCTCACATGGGCCAAGCGAGCAGTCAGTGCATATGTAGCCTGGTAGTTGATGCCTTGGATTTGGTGATTTTCTCCGCAGACTAGCCTGGCCTTGAAGTGCTGCACATTGCCTGCTCCATCGTGCTTGATCTTGTATACCCAGTGACTTGGCAAAACCTATCTCACTTCCAGGAGCTCCACGAAATCTCCAAAGACTTGATGCCGACCAATTGCATCTAACTCTTGTTGCATCGCCATATCCCATTTCTCAGTGAGCAGAGACTTGGTTGCTGCTTTGTAAGACTTTGGATTGTTGATCCCATCCTGGTGATCATGCTTATTCGAGATCGCATCTACAGCCTAGATGGGAACCATATTCTCGAATTCCTCATCTTCGAGAGCCAATTGTGGAGACTCCGCAAACTTGCAAGCACTGTTTCGGTGACTAGCTTCGGCCGGCAGCTTCGATGCATCTACAAGTGATGTCTCAAGGCCAGTCAATTCTCGTAATGTCATCTGTGTCTTCAGAGAATCCAGAGGTGAATCATCGTCGAATGGCTCCTCCGTTTGATGTTCGAAACTTTCACATCTGGTTGGTTGCTTCTCTGTGGGTTTCGATTCCTCGATGACATCTCTGTAGAAGTGCTCATTCAAGATCGCTTTGCCTGCAGCATTCCATGCTGTGTACCGCGTCCTTTCTCAGAATACCACATCTCTGGAGCGGAGAAGCGTCTTGGCCAATGGATCGTATACAAAGTACTGCTTGGTCGATATGCTGTATCCAACGAACATGCCGGGTGTGGCTGTGTAATCCAGCTTCATTCATTTCTCTTTCGGAATGTGGATGAAAGCCAAGCATCCGAACACAAGGAGATCCTTCAAAACTAGTTTGCTCCCATGCCAGGCCTCATACGGAGTTTTACCGACTACTGATCGCGTCGGAGTGCAGTTCTTGAGATAGACTGCCAATGAGACTGCAAATGCCCAGTATTTCTTCGAAAGTCTGGGATTGTAAAACATGCAGTGTGCACACTCCATGATCGTGCGGTTTGCCCGTTCGATAACTCTGTCAGACTGAGGGGTGTAGGGTGCAGTCATTTCCTTTAAAATCCCTTCTGATTTTAGGTATTCTGTGAACTTCTTGGAGATTTTCCCACCTCCTCCATCTGTATGAAATCACTTCACTTGTTTGCCCGACTCCTTTTCTCCAAGAGCCTTCCATGCTTTGAGTTTCCCCAGGGCTTCCAACTTGTACATGAATATGTACTCATCAGTATGCCTTGTGGCGTCATCGATGACGAGCAGCATATATCGATCTCCTCCCATGGCTGTTGCGAATGGACCGCATATGTCAAAGTGCACGAGCTGGAGGGTCTCAGTGGCACGGGAATTCGTGGGAGCAGACCACTGTCGAGCTAGCTTTCACTTCGTACAGCTCTCGCTATCGCACATCCCAGTCATTCTCAGAGCATTGGTAATCATAGGCAAGATCTCCAAGGCTTTCAGACCAACATGTGCGAAGCAGCGGTGCCATAACATCCGCTTCGCTGCATGGTGCCCAGATGCATGGCCAGTCGTCTAAAGTGTCAGCAGGCTGCTGTCGTCAATATCGGCGTATTCAGTCAATTCCAGAGCTCAATCCAGAAAGCAATGCAGAAAGAAGTGCCCATTGACCTGAGGTGCAGTGGCAATCAACTTGCGATGGCAATTGTACAGGTTGAGACCATAGTGATTCACCGGTTCGACTTTGACGTCCTTGTCCATGATCTGAGATTATGAGATATGATTGAACGATTCCATTAAATGAACCACTTCTTGAAGTATTATCGTTTCCATCTTTTCATCTGGCAGCTGGCAAATCAACCTAACGTTCCCATATCTGGGTGCAGATGATGTGACCCCATTCTATCCCCTCATCTTCTTCGTATTTGGAAGACATTTGGTGTAGGTGGTAAACATTGATTGATGGCCAGAGATGTGAGTCATGCATCCATAATCAATGAACCAATCACTGAATAACGCATTTGAGCTGGCCACCATCCAATTGTTCTCGATCGAAGTGGTAAGAGTCGAAGTAGTCTCAGTCGATGCTTTTGCTGCAGTGTCGGCAGCTTTTGGACGATGGATGCGTTATTTGCTCAGGAAGTTCTCAGTGATTTGCCCTCGCCGCTGGCAATGAAAGCAATTCTACAGATCCTTCTCTTTCCTATCGTTCTCAATAACTCTGTTATCCCTCCTTGGACATTTGCCGCCTGTACCGGCTTTACCACCATTATCACCACCATTGCCACCCTTCTTTCCAATGAGCAGAGCTTCTAGAGCGAGACCATTCTCTCTCTTGATTGCACATTCCTTTTCGACGAGCTTGGTGACAATCTTATCGGGCCTGGCAGTCATCATGGCATTTTTGTCCACCATGAGCTCCAGGAAGACTTTCAACTCGTCGTGCCATGGGATCCCGCAAAGGAGGTGGAAGATGTGTTCTTGCTCACTCATCTTGGCGATTGTCTTTGCAGACGGGTCAGTGTTGGCAGCATCAGGGCCACCGGGCAATGTTGCTGTCAGTTCTGCACACAGATTGAAATCCTTGAATTTCCGACAGATCTGAGATGTGTAGTTGTTGACATCTCCGTAGGCGTGTAGTTTGATGCTCCAATGGTATTCCCAAATGTCGAAGATGTTGGGCTTCAGCTTTGACTTGTAGGCTGATGCTAGCATTTGCAAAAGTGTCTTCGCATCGTCGATGGCCATATATTCCGCTTGTATCCTCGGTTCCATGCCCAGCAGGATAGTCGATCTGGCAACACAATGGCGATTCATCCAGTCTTTGAAAGCGGCGTTCTCTGTGGCGGTCACGTTTGCAGCTGGCTCTTCCGGCTTGTCATCGTAACCAGTGATGATACCATTCACTTACTTCTGCTCGAGAAGTAGGGCTATCTCGGTTGCCAAATGTGCATAGTTCGTGCCATTGAACTTGGTGATAGTGATTGTAGTCGAACTCATCTTGAATCGCAATTGTCAGTTATCGTTGTCACTCAGACTGTCCGGGAGACGACCAGCAGCCACCACCAGACATCTGGCGTGGTGTTGGGTAATGGCCTAGCTTCTGGAGACTCTTCTCCGTGACGATGATCTGCACTCGACAAAGGAAAGTGAAACTGTTCATTGTCGGAGCGCTTTTTGAAAGCAAGTACTCGTAACCTGTTGAAAGGTGGCGAGCGCTCGAGTAGTTGAGTGCGCATTGGCATATACGAAGGTGTGTCTATTGTATCTTGTAACGAGACATGTCACCTCGATATATGGTCGATCAATGACTAATGGTGCTAACTTCAAACGAGGCAAGGTACATTACAGTCCTTGGCATAGTGATATCCGGACTTCCAATCAGCTCAACAGAATACACACATACCAGAATCAATATACTGAAGATATTAAAAGGTGCTGGTAAGTAGGGAAAGCACACTATCTGGGAAGTAGTGGTATTCAGCTAGCAATGTACCAATGTACATTGCATCCAAAATACAGCTGCAAATGATTCAAAGACTCTGCCAGAGCGAAGAATTACAATATCAGTCTGGATAGTGAATAGTGGAAAGTTCCCGGAAGCCACCAACTCAATTCCACCCACCTGGGTTGTCAGAAGAGCGACTGGTGAATTGAGATTTCCATGACCGCAAAAGGCAATAATGGCCTTGATTCCCAGTGAGAAACTAGTTGTGGCTAGGTCTCAGCTATATCAAAGAAAAATGAAATTGCCCAACATTCTGCATTCTATAATCTGAAAGACAACCTTAGATTCACCAAAGTCCAATCACTGTGGATGGCAGTTGGGTAAATTTGAGGATAGTAGCTGAAAACGTGTCAGTCAACAACCCCTGAGTTGATATTCCCACATATATTGGTATTGCAAAATTATCCTGCGGACAGCTTATTTCGAACTCCTCCAGTGAATAAACATTGCCACATGTAACTGGAACCTGAATCATTGCGATTGTGAAAGTTCCATCGCTACTATCAATCGGTCAGAGTATATTTTATTTGTTGGAATGTTTTTGCTAAATGGAGGATATTGATTTGCTAACAGCATTGGTCTTTTGGATACCCTGTTAATATTAGTGTTACAGTAGGTTTTAGCACCTGGCACCATGAAGAGAGGTTGTGGGGGTTATCTGGAAGGACACAGTGGAATTTGATGATTTGAATAGTCAAAAGCAGAGAAGTGGAGTGGTCAGATAATTGCAATCCACTATTTGTGAGATATATCAATCTTTCATTCAGCAGGGAAAAGCAGAAATAATGTTTGGCAGAAAGGAATCAGGTTTATAGTGAACAGCAATGATTAATGATAAGGGGGCAGCAGGTGTAACAGGTGTGGACTGGAAACAAGTGTAGAAGAAGGAGAGAGAGCTGGTAGTTAAAGAGAAAAGAATAAGGAAATGGAAGAGGAAACTGATAAAGGCAAACAGGGTATTCATGTTGAAAGCAGTGACTCCTGTATTGATCCAAAAAACGGAGTGGCTACTTGACTTTGCTACTGATACTCTTTTTTTGGTAGTACAACTTGGCTATGTGTAAATTGGCTGAAAGCACATAGTCAGTCTAAGACAATTTTCATTATGAATTGACTACTTAGAAAGCGATTCTTGATACTGTGTCTGAAGGATACATCATACACTTAACTAAAGTGGACAGGATGAACAATGTCACATGGTGTACCAAAATAAAAACATTATAACAAATGGGTATTTGCGTACCAGATACTAAATAATTCACAGCTAAAGCAGAATAATGTTCAGCTGGGTTTACTATGGTAAGAAAATTACTTCTGTTGTGGATGCATGAGGAGAAGCAATAATCAGCATAGTGGATAAACCATCCTACTATATTTACCGTAATTTATCATGATATGGAGATACTCACTAGAATACTATTCAAAGTGAAAGTGTTTTTGAAAGTGCTTTCAAATTCTCTGCTAATTGACAATTATTCGTTTTAAATAAAAAAAGTTTTGCATTAGGATAACCTGAAATAGAGTCCTTGACAATCTGCTGATTGAATCCTTAGGCGAAGCAGACAGGCATAGGGAGCGATAAATGATGGATTCCTACTGGGTGGTGTATCGTGGTTACTTGATTGAGTACACCAGAGATCAATTGCAGACAGAGTCTTCGAATGAAGTAGAGTGAATTGCAAAGTAACCTACTACAGGAAACAAGCGATAGAATGGTTGCCTGGAGGTGAATGAACTGTTATAAAACATTTCCAGTGCCTTAAAAACTTACATACCAAAGTGCAGAGAAATGTACAATTTAAGATGACATACTGCCAACTGGGTAAAAGGAATAAGTTATAGAGCGCCATTTCTAGAGGCTTGAGCCATCCAAGTGAAATAACATAGAGTTGATATCAATATTGCAGAACAATACCAACTGCAGTTAAAATAGACGAACAAATATTAGTTGGAGCAAGCTGTTATTATTGAAAGTGAAAGTATCAAAATTTGTGATTTTTGCTGTAGTTAACTAAATCTGAATAGGGAAGACTCATTGCATCAGCATGAATATTAGCTGAAAATCACCAGAGATAACCATTACAGGTACTGGGATATCAGCAAAATACAATCTTGTTGTTGAAATTCATTGGGAGTACGTGCAGGTTGACATATGAGGCTCCCAGGGTGATCGAATCCTTATGTTTTGCAACCTAATGCAGTTGCCTGTGGGTGCTAACGTCCTTTCACCAAATATGCATAAGTTGGCTTGCTGATGAGGGTCTGCATTTCTGGCCAACTGTCTTGTCACTCACACTGCAGTTCTTCTCTCAGATGTCTGTTGCCCTCACAGTGGTGGTACACTTTACTCAAGAATGTCCTTTTCAACCTGTGAGTAGATATGATTTTCAGCTGTGCCATCTGTAGGATGTGGCTGCCCATGAATTTCACCTGCTCCACAATGTCTCTGTTGACATCCAACTAGTGCGAGAAATGGTTCCGGACCGTAACTTTAGGTCCAGGTCCGGATCACAACAGAACAGTTGCCAAAGTGGCGGTCCGGGTTGCCTATTCACCTGAACTGTCAATTCGGGTACAGTTCAATGCGAATCTCCCAACCCGTCTGAATTGGGTGGGTTGTCTGCGGGTGGCCCAGCAGGTCCATCTGACGATTGATATAATGCTCTTCATTTTGCAGTTTGATGATAGTTTCTTGTGAAAATTGTACATTCAGCCGCCAATAATCTCATTTTGCATGTATGCAGTGCGCTATATCGATTATTTTGGAATCCATAGTTTTCCTTTTATATCTCATATTTTTGCCTAGAAAGGTGGTCAATGGTTCGGTTATGCAGTCATATATCCACACAGTGCCTTGATAACCTACATGCAAGACCAAAAATTGTTGATGCTCAGTTGACAATCATTTTCATGATGGGGTAACGCATATGTCAGGCACTGTATGCTATGAAATGGCTGCCAGCACATCGTATATGAATTCCTGCCATAAAGCGACACTTAGATCGGCCAAGATGCAAGACCAAACATCGATGGCGCTCCATTGATGCACATTGTCAGGATGGGGCACAGGGAGTGTAGATATTGTTCTTGCCCCTAAAGATGGCCAATATCTCATTTATAGATGTTTGCAACTAATCCCCACTTAGGTTACCCAACATGCAAAGCCAAAAATCATTGACGCTCTGTTGACGCTCATTTTCAGAATGGGGAAGTTACTGTGCCATTTGCTATTTTGCCTGTAAAGGCTGCTAATAGGTTGGTTCTGGGGAGCAGCAACCAAATCACTTGTCAATTACCGTACATACAAGACCAATAATCATTAACGCTCGGTTGACGCTCATATTAATGTATTGTTCATTCAAAATGTGATGCCAGCGATAATTGCATCCACCATTATTTGAACTTATTTGTTGCCATTCTGTCTGATCAAGACTTGGCCCATTGGCAAAGCCGAGCCCAGTAATGTTTTTGCACTGGTCGCTCTCATCCTATAAAAATTGCAAGATCTTGCCAAATAATTCATTTTGCCCGCTATATTACTGTTTATTAACCAATATTCACTGGCAACTGCTCAATATTCTCCCATACTATTTCTCAAAATGACATTCTCGGTCCAACTATATAAAAAACCTGGTCAAAATACGTTGACCCATTCCGTCCTACTTTTTGTTGATTCCTTTATTCCTTTGCATTTCTATTGAATTGACCATTATCAACACCTTTTCAGACTGTTTCATTGACCGCCGTACTGTCTGAATCAATCCGGTAACATTCAGTGCGGCATTCACCTGCTCTTTCTGGCTCTGGGGTTTCTGTTTCTTTGACAGTGTTTTCTACCCCTATTTCAGATTCATTGTCTGCCTCCTAGTCGTCCTTGCTGTCATTTGGATTATCCAAGTCACCATTCCATTGAAGCCAATTTTCGGTGTTCGAAAGGCTTCCAGGTGCACTATCCTGACCACTTTCGACAGAATGGCAGTAGATTCGTTTGATTCAGCAGACATTCAATACTTGAGTTTGTCCTCCAGGGACATTCTTTGCAGTCAAACCTTGTCGCACAGGTGATCATTCTGACAATTTAAATGCAGCCGCACCTTCATGTTGAAATTTTGACTACGGCACTTTGACAACCTCTCCTGTATCTGAAATGTATCCTATGGCTGTCATTTTCTTGTTTTGAGTGCAAGATTCCTTCTGTGTAGCACGTAGATTTTGGCTGCCCTGCCACATCTCCATAAAGTCATGGACCTTGGCCATTTTGTACAACATCTTTTGCTCCGCCTCTCTCTTCATTTCCGAGTTGTTATCAGTATATGTAGTATTCAGTGATGGGTCATCGCCTGCCAATAACCTGTTTTTTGATCCCGCAAACTGCCTTACAACGACTTTTTTGCGAAGGATCTCACCTCTAGTTTTTGACTGCCTCCAGCCCATCACATCTTGCCCAAGGGAAAAATTGGCCTCCACTCTGACACCCTGTGGTATGATGGAGAATATGTCGTGCGCGACATTGGATACATCGGCATACTTTGAGTGCGTTTCTTCGTACTGGCGCTGCCAGCCGGTGACACCCGGGATCCAAAATGTACTGCTAATCTCCATAGGGTCAGAGTTGTAATCATTATGATTTGGATTAATTGCCCCCAGTTCTGTGGAAATTCAGGTGGTGAATTCAAATAGAGTCTTGCGGCTGTCAGTAAGCGTGCTGCACGATCGCTTCATCTGGGTGTCGTTTCGGCTACATTTTCAGCTATCCATGATTCTGCATCATCACTGGGCAAATGATAAGGATCGTAAGATGATTGAGGAAATCTTGATGCCATTGCGGAAGAGAAATGATTGTTGATCAGTACGCGTTCGGGTTTTATGACATGCAAACGTCTATGTTTGGCACAGGACTCAATATCCGCATACTTCAGAAACACCTCTTCGTATTGTGCAGTACCAGAAGTCTCATCCTGGGGATTCATATCTATTCTGTTGTCCCGCTTCCTAAATGATTGCAACTTCCAGAAAGGTTCAAGTATTTGTGCCGAACTGAGAAGCATACCCGTAGTAGTAGTCACTGCAGTATAATATTTGGATGGCTTCTGGCACGCAAACTTCACGGCAAAGAATTAGTCTTCCTTCCGTTGAGTGTTCTTCTTAGCCAATGCTCACATCATGCCATCCATATGGTTGAACATGTCATTGTACACAGTGATGGTATGATGCAGAGTAACAGTATATCTTTTCGACATCCAAAGCATCCAGTACTGGAATGGCCTTCACACTTCGATCACATTCTTGACGATGGTCCATTCATCCTGCGTTGTGTAGACCGGTCGGTAATCACTGTATTTTGGATTCTTGTGCCACTTGGGGGTGAGTTGTTTTAATTAGTAGGCCCACTCAAGCAACTACAGTGTTGAGCTCCACCGTATCTGCGCATCCATAATCGGTAGTACTGCAATTCGCACTGTGGCCATTTGACAGTCAATGAACTCGTTTCAACGACCAGGTGTCAGCGGAATCAACACAGCAAGCATTCTCTTCTATTTGATGGTCAGTTTCAGGATATTCAAAATATGATGAAATACGTACTTTCTCAATGATCTTTGCTAAACCGGGTCCCATGGCAGACACTTTGTTGATTCTAGCATTGCCTTCTTGTCGAAGTCTTTGGCTGTTCCCAATGTCTATACTTTCATTCTCTCCAAATTGGTGATCACACTCATGGGCTTCCCAAGACTTGGTGTGGCCTTTCACACTCAGACTGCTCCGGAATGCACCAAGAGCAAGCTGAATGACGTGCGCTCTGCATGGTATGGGATGTGTCAATGCAGGCCACTCGATTCGGGAGGGGTCGAGGGTGGATTGTAGTTCGCGAGTCAGTGAGCAATTTGAGAAAGCGTTATCACTTGCAATTCTGAGTAAATGGCCATCGGTAAGCTCAAAACGATCAAGCACTTCCTTCAAATGTTTGGCTAGCCGTGCTCCCGTATGTTGACCCTGGACCTATTATCCTTGATAAGCATTTGAAATAGACAAAGAATACGTTATCAACCTGGTCGAATGTGAGTTGTACGTCTCAGGATGCCCATGAGCGATCTATATAGTAAGCAATGACCAATGATATGGCCAGTTTGTTCGTTGATGTCCACCCATCTAAAGCTAAACTAACTTCATTTCTTGATGGCAATTGCTTCCGAAATGCATCCACTGTCAGTGAGTATTCCCTCCGGAATATGCTGCTCCGCGTGCTGGCGGATGGTAGCACCAATTCGCTGTGGAACACATTATATGACCATTGTTGCTCGCGGTGTGATATTGGATTCCATGGAATATGTGGGAGGTTTGGACGTGTACATAAGGTGCTGCTCTGTGCGGCTCTGCTGCACCGCACTGACCGGGTTACCCGGCGCTGGCACAATCGACCTCAGCGCCGCTAGCTAGCGAATAGACTCAACCTTCTCGCGACCCCTCAATTGGTAGCAACTTCTCAATTCTTCTTTCTTTCGGTCATTCGACGCTCAGCAGCTCTAAAATCCCGCAATCTTGTGAAGGAGAGGTGAGCCAGAAGGTTCACTGGGCATTGTTTCTCGGTAAAACTCGACGCGACGAAAATTCCGCGTGTACGACTGCAAAGACAAAGCGACGTTCAAATCCCGCGCCTACTACGACAAACAGTTGAACTTCGCGTTCTACAAACTGCAAGCTTTACGCTAAGTATTCTGGTTGGCCGGCGCTGTGTTCCGGCCTTGTTGGGCGTAACCTTTCAAAGTTGCTGTAAGAACTGTCACTAATCAGAATGGACGAAGAAGGCTTCGGCTGGCCTCTCCCGGGAGTTGCCAATGATGACGGCCTGATTCAATATTTTCAAGGAACGGCTCGCACGCCTCAGAATGCGGCCGATGCCGACGTTACGGCGATCAGCCGCGAAGGACTTACGGATTTCTATGCGACAATCTACCAGTTCTACTCCTCCCAAACCAATGACCTCCGACGCCTGATCGATCGCGTACAGTCACTGGAGGCCCAGCTTGGCACGGTCACTACCGCGCGAGGCGACGCACTGGAAGAGGCGGAAACTTGGCGTGGCCGATTTGATACGTTTTTTCAAATGACGGCTCGTCACGGCGCAGGTGGCAATGGTGGTGGAGGAGGGTCTTTTTCAAAATCCCACCTTAAACAGCATCAGCCTCCATTGTTTACCGGGGACCTGAAGTTGGACACTGTCAAACTGTTCCTTCGCGAGGTGGAGCACTGCGTACGCCAAGGCGGAGCGGCCATGGGTACCACGGAGTCCGACAAGCGCATCGATTCGGCCTGGTGATTCATGGACCCTGAGGCGTACAATTGGTTCACACACTGGATTCGTCAGCAAGGTGTCACGGTCATTCCTCCTGCAGACGGCTCTTATGCACCGGTGACGTGGCCGCTTTTCGAGTCCGCCTTTCGCCATCGTTTCGTCCTGGAAGTCGCTATTACCGCTGTTCAAAAGGAGATCTGCGCGCAACGGTATTCCAGAGGGGTTAGAGAAGTTGCGCATTTTAACAAGCGCTTCTCCGAGCTAATCCGCATGCTGCAAAAAGAGACCACTATTACGCGCGAGGATCCCCTGTACGACGAGTACTGTTCGAAGCTGCCCGCGTGAATTGCAGATCAGATCATCGCCTCAGCCCGCATGCAAAAGAAGCTGCAGCCAGCTACCCCTTTCGCGTTGGCCGACGCCATTGAGATGGTCGGAGAGTTCTCTGAACGTACAACTTCACATCCGGCTATCACGGCTACGCCAGTGAACCACAGCGCCAACTTTGTCCCACCTCACGCAGCCACTGTTCCAACCCCTGTTGGTCTGGAGCCGATGGATCTTACTGTAGCTAACGCCAATACCAGGTGCTACCGCTGTAACGGTTTTGGACATGAGGGGCGCGATTGTGCGACTCCGGACACTCGGGAGCGCGGCCAAGCTTTCCGTGCAAGAACGGGTGGAAACCGCAGCAGACGGGACGGTGGTCGTGATCGCACCAATATTCGTCGTGGCGGCCCAGGAACTTCGGCCAGGTTGGCGGCCGGGGGCATCAATAACGTCCATGTGGCCGCGGTGGAGGACGCAAGTGTGAACGATGAGGCAGAGGATTCGGCAGTGGAGCAGGAGGTTGGGGATGAGGAGGACGGCCAGGGAAATGGCAATTGGGAGTAGTGGTGGAACGTCCTACTACCCTGAATATTATTGGAAAAGCGAAAACGTTGCAGTGTAAAGAATTGGGAGAAGGCAATACACGCGTACGGCATGTGAAATTGTACTTGAGCAGCCTGACAGATAATGAGACTTCTGCTCCTCCTAGTTCGCCATATTCTGACTTGCTGCGTTTTAACACTTCCGTTTCAACCTCCAATAATAAAATTCATTCAGCATATTCCTTGTTTGATTGCGGCGCCTCCCATCGTTACGTGGACACAGCCTACGCCAATTCTTTGGGCTTGAAACGTCGACTTTGCGGGCGCTTGAGAGTCTCTGTCGCAGGAGAAGAGAAGGCGGAGGAGGATAGATGGCAGGTTTGGCTGAAGGCTTCGGTAAGAGGCGTGACCGGCAATCACGTCGACATCTCCGGGTGGTACACTATTTTCGTCTTGGGAGGCATCTATGACCTAATTGTGCGGAAAGATTGGATGGCAGCCAATCTGCATATCATCGATCATAAAACTAATACTCTACATATGCTGGAGCCCGATTGGAAGGATTTGCAGCAAGGCTCCCACCTTCCATCAACAATTGTCACGACATCACTTGTAGGTCTGCGACCTCACCAAGGACGATTGAGGGAAGTGCGGGCTCATTGCAAGACAGTGGCCCGTTGATCAGCGATCAATTTGATCTCCGCGTCCTTTGTCGCCAAGTGCAAGTCTTCAGAAATCTTTATTGTCAATATTCGGGAACGTATCGACAAGATAATGGAGGAGGAGGAGGAGGCCACTCCACACAAGCCGGCAGACCTCGAAACATGGTGGCTACGCGTCAGGAAGGCGTTTCCAGATCTCTTCGAACCGCCAACGGGAGTCCCTCCAGCTTCGAAACACAACTTTCGCATCGACACCGATTCAACAGCAAAGCCGCCTCATCGCCAGCCGTATCGGATGTCGGATTCGGAGCGCCTAGTGTTCGAAACCCAGATTGCCAAGTTTCAGGCCAATGGCTGGGTTACTGACAGCCACTCCCGATTCGCGGCACCAGTGATCTTTGTTAAAGAACCGGATGGCTCTGGACTGCGGATGTGCGTCGATTACAGAGGCCTAAACTCAATCACCACCAGAGACCGGTATCCATTCCCATACATAGAGGATCCCATTGATCGGCTACACGGGTCCAGGGTGTTTACCAAGCTCGACCTAGCCAGTGGTAATCATCAGTTACGCATACACCCGGATGACAGGTACAAGACGGCGTTTGTCGCTCCGGATGGCTTTTATGAGTGGACGGTAATTACGTTTGGTCTGGCTAACGCACCGTCAGCGTTTATGCGCACCATGCATCGCATTTTGGGCCTGTACAAGAAGTTTGCAATTGTATTCCTGGATGACGTGCTAATTTTCTCTTGCAGTTTGGCCGAACATAAGATGCATGTCAACACTATCCTGCTGGCAATTAGGGCGGCTCGTCTCAGATTGAATGAGCGAAAATGCGTGTTTGGAGCCACTGAGACGTCGTTCGTTGGTTTCAAGGTCAATTCGGGTGGAATTCACACGGAGGACAGGAAGATAGCAGCCATAAATGACTGGTCGTTACCGGCGAGCACAGCCCAGCTTCGGTCGTTCCTGGGGTTGGCAGGCTACTATAGGAAATTTGTGCACAAGTTCGCGCACCAGACCACACAGCTATACGCATCGACAGCCGATAAAACCACCTTTTGATGGCTGCGGAAGCATCAGGCGGAGTTTGACGATATTCGGAGGGCTCTGGCGTCTGCTCCGGTGCTGGCACTACGTGATCCTGAGCGCGATTACATCCTGCGCACCGATGCTTAAGACGTGGCGATTGGAGGCGTTCTGGCTCAAAAGCAACCCTGGGGACTGGAGGGCCGGCTGGTGGAACATCCGCTGGGCTTCTTCTCTCGAAAATTACATGACGTGGAAACACGCTACGCTGCATACGACCGAGAATTGTTGGAGGTCCACGACAATTTGATGCACTGGGAGCCTTACCTTAGCAATCGACATACGTCAGTGTATACGGACCACACGTCACTGCAGCATATTCTGAGCCAGCAGAAGCTATCTAGCCGCCAATGGCGACACCTGGATAAACTACAGCAGATTGACTGTTCAATCAAGTACTTCCCAGGGGCGGCCAATCTGGTAGCGGATGCGTTGAGCAGAATTCACCATCCGGTGTCAACTACCCCAGCAGCCACCATCAGCATAAATACCATGGAACTCCAAATCATAGGCGCAGAGGAATGGAAGCAGGAGGTGTGTGAGTTACTGGTGGAAGACGCATATTTCGGCCCAATTGTCAACGTCCTTCGCGAGGAAGCCGAGGTATCCGAGGAGGCGTCTCAGCGTTCGAAAGAAAAGCACCATCGGAAAAACATGGTGCGAGCAAGACTGTTCCGACTGGATCGCGGCCTTCTTTTTCGCAGGGATACTGGGGCACTCTGCATCCCGACGGACATGCGGAGCGACGTTATCTCGGAAGCTCATGACTCTCCGCTTGGTGGCGGCCACCAAGGAGCTGAAAAAACGGCGGCTACCATTGCATCACGATTTTATTGGCCCCATTTAACTCAGACCGTACGGGCGTGGGTTCGAGATTGCGACGTTTGCCACCGTGTCAAACATTCCAACCAACTCGCGTATGGCTTGCTGCAACCGCTGCCAATTCCGGAGACACGGGCTTCAAGGGTTAATATCGATTTTATTACTAAATTACCAGCTACCGCCAGAGACGGCTACGACTGCATAATTACGATTGTCGATCCACTAACTAAGAGAGTGCGGTGGAAAGCAGCCAGGGAAAAGGATCTAACTGCAGAGATGTTCACCAGAGAGTTGATTGACATGTGGGTTCGAAATAGGGGAATTCCGGATGATATTATTTCCGATAGGGATACGCGCTTTTTGTCAGATTTCTGGGGATCCCTGACGGCCCAGTTGGGAATCAAACGCCGTCACAGCACCGCCTATCATCCGCAAACAGACGGCCAAGCGGAGAATCTGAATGCAGTCGTCGAGCACTATTTGAAGGCCTACGTGGCTCAGCGTCCAAAAGAGTGGGACCGTCTGCTACCGTTGGCTGAGTTCACCTACAATGCAGCGTACCATAAGTCGCTCAAGACTTCTCCGTTTCGGGCCGACGTGGGATTCGTGCCGAGGATGCCGATTGATCTGCTGGTACCAGTCCCGAGTGCCGACCGGATGCCGAAAGTCAGCCTCAAAGCAGACGAGTTTGCCGAACAGATGATGCCAGATCTCTGTATGTTGAGAGAGCGGCTGGAGAAAGTGCAAACAAGGATGATTTTGGAAGCTAATAAGTCTCGCCGCCCGCATGATTTCAAGGTGGGAGATTCAGTTTTTCCCGACACCAGGCTCCTCCCGATCGGCTATGCAAATCTTACTAAATCGGAGTCGACAAGTCTTAATTCCAGAAAGTTTCAGCAGCCTTTTTGCGGGCCGTTTCGCTTCACCGAAGCCATCAGTGCCAATGCTTTCAGGTTGAACACCCCAGCTCACTGGAAAATGCCCAATGTCTTTAATGTCTCCCGTCTGAAACGAGATCATGTGGATTACGGCCGAGATCATCCTCCACCACCACCGTTGCGCACAATGACCGACAAGGATCCGGAGTATGAGGTTGAAGCCATTCTTGAGCATCAGGGCACTTCGCCCAAAACCCTACAGTACAAGGTAAAGTGGCTCGGATATCCTGAACCGGATTGGCAACCATTGGCCAATTTGAAAGGTGGCTGCAGAGATTTGCTGCGAGATTACCATCGGAAAATGGGTCTCTTAGTCTATAGATGGATGTTGGAAGGCTGATCAACGGGATTTTGGCGCTTCATAGAGCTGTTGACACATAGGAGGCGGGATTGTCGGGGTTTTAGCTGTATATTCGCTTTGTGTGCTTCGTTTTGGGGGCTGGCGCTGGTTTTCTTGGAGCGGAGGTAGTTGTGGGAGGTTTGGACGTGTACATAAGGTGCGGCTCTGTGCGGCTCTGCTGCAGCGCACTGACCGGGTTACGCAGCGCTGGCACAATCGACCTCTGCGCCGCTAACTAGCGAATAAACTCAACCTTCTCACGACCCCTCAGAATATGGGCCGAAGCAAATCCCAACATGATGCAGTGATTCCACGTGTCATGGTGAAATTCGGCATTATCAAAGTCCTTTACTGCAAGTTTGGAGCATTTTGTCTGTCAATTCAGTCAATATAAATAGAATCTAAATGTCAAATATGAATTTCCTCTGCAAACTTACAATTGGAATTCCTTCACTTCCTTGTCTCTGCAGTATGGCCAAAGCTGTTTCATTGACAGTTGAACTTGTCACTTTGGTAACTTCCGACTCTGTTAATTTGTTTAACATTGCGATGTGCACTTTTGCCAGCAAGTGTTTCCCCATTGAGCTGGTCCCAGGTTCTGATGGATGGCAAAGAACTTGATGACATATGATACATATGATGCCTGGGCTGCCGGTCTCCTCAAATCCGCAGTGTAAATAGAATCACCATGAAGGAGCATGTCTAGAATTATTGCACGCAGTGGGACGCTTCCAGTCTACATTCATTGATGCCCACCAACCATCAAATATGATCTGTAAAGTAAGGTCGCTCAAATCGCAAATAAAGACACGTTCATTTTTGAAAGATATCATAACCTCTAGCAACAAGGAATTTAAACATTTTGAATCCGACATAGCTGGAGGGGTTTATAAGCTTCATAATTCGAATTGAATGGCAGTCAAAAGTGATGTTATAGTGAAGTGAAAAGCTAGTTCTTAAATATTGACTCTAGAGCTATAAGCACGAAAAAAGTGAGACCTGTGAGACATGGCATGCATATTTGTGAAGTGCAATACAAGGTCATACAGACAAGACTGACCGTTAATAACTCCATTTAGGAGCCACATAGTGCAGTTAGTTGCTGTGCAGCTCAAAGAGCGCGCACAAAAACTGTTGACTCTCCGTTGGGGCACAGTTTTAGAAGGCGGTTGTGATATCGTCCGTACCATTTTTACCCATGAAGGTAGCCGATAGTACCATTATGGGTTAACACCATTGCATAGCCCTTTGATTATCCAAGATCTATAACCAAAAATCGTTGACACACCGTTGACGCTCACTTTTAGGAGATAGTAGCGATATCGTCACTATCATTTTTCCCCATAAGGGTGGCAAATACTTTGATTACGGGATGACACCGCTGCATAGCCATTTGATTATCCCAGATGCATGACAGAAAAACGTTGACGCTCCGTTGACGCTCATTTTTAGGCGATAGTTGCGAAATCCTCGCTACCATTTTTGACCATAAAGGCGGCCAATACTGTGATTATGGGTCGATGCCATTGCACTGCCCAGTAATTGTCCATGATGCATCATCAGAAATCATGGACGCTCCATTGACGCTCGAATGGGGCAAGGAGCATGTCACTTGCCTTTTGAGGTGTAAAGACAGCCAATACTTTCACTTTGGATGGATGTGACAATGCAGCCCAGTGATTGCTGAATGGGTCAGACTCTGATTTGCTGACGCTCCGTTGACACTTATCTTAGTGACATACTAACAGTTACTGGGTGCTCAACAATTGTACGCAATATCCATACAGTCATTATTGACTGCCAACATAACATTGCTATGTATAATCATTTGCATCCAAAAGCTTCATGATCTCTCAGTTTCTGAGCCACCAATATACACGTCATCTGGAGGATGAATGATGTAGGTCTAGAGTATTTCAGCGCTTTTGGCCAGCAATTTACCGCATAAAATTCCATCTATTGGATTCAGATATATATAGCCCGACTCCATATTATTTCTTATCTAGCTCATTACCCTCAATTTCCATGACGTACCATAACCAATTTTGCATATCTCAATCATGTGCCGCAGGTCTGAGCGGAGACTCATGCAGTTGAATGCATGGATTGATGCAGCATGACAGGTGTCATTCATCCGGGTTCAGGTTGCGCAATGACGGCTCTTTTGATGAGTCATATGACATCACTGACTTAAACATTGTTACTATATTTTGTCTAAAATTCATGTTTTGCTTTCTAATTTAACCATAACAGGCAAGATGGCATACTGTTTGTTGGTCATTGATCAACTTGATTTGGAGTATAGAACTTTCCCATGGCCCATACAACCCTTGCACACACACTGACCAATTATCATGTCTCACCATTTGGTGACTGAAATCCAGAAATAGCTAACAAGTAGCAAAATAGGTACAGAAATTGCTTTTATCAGAGCTACATCGTCAATATTCACTATTTGGCTATCTATACCTCCAGTGATGCAGGAGCTGTCACCATGTCTTCGTCCCAATCCGATTTCTGTATGGCAATTAGCTAGGGACGCGATAGGCAGGGGTCAAAGCTTACTGGTTCAAAAGGCTTCGCATTTCCAATTGGTGATGAATTGGCCATAGTGTTGGGCAAGAGCAATACTATGTCTGTATGTGACTGTGGTTTCTCTGAACCTCGCATTATTTGACTACTTCCTGGTCGAGAAGTCCCTTGCGGCATTAGTGATTATACTGGGACGATATCAAGAGTCTGCATAAGCTCTCCAACTGTCGTCAGTAATAGTGCGGCTGCAGTCGAGTCTGTTAGAGGCTTCATAACGGCCGCAACCATCAATTTGGCCGTCCCATACTTCATATATCTCTCACAGAGGTTGTCGGCCACGTCCCCCCATCTCGGTTGTGTCAGTTCGTCAAGTCTCATCTGCTTCTGCCGAAAACTCTCCTTGCGGTGCTGTACCATTTTGGAGATTGTACCCATCACCCAGCCAGGTTCTTTAAATTCACTCAGCTTGCCAAGCTCTGTGTCTTCATCATCTTCCTCGTCTTCCCCATCCTCCTCATCCTCAGGACTTGCAAGATTGCTTATACTGTCTCCGATAGCATTGAACATCTCCTCACATCGTTTTTCAGGCTTCCTGGTTGTTGATTGTGGCTTTACAGCATTTCTCATATCTTCTTGCTCTTGCATAATCGCTGGATCAGTGTCTTCAACTCACTTTCTTGCTCCAACCATCTCTCAATCCACATAATCTTCAATCCATTCATGTTTGTCTTCGTTGCTTAAAAAGTACATTTCCTGTCTTTTCTCCGCCGAAAGCTTGTTTTTGGATTGTAAGCTGCACAATGCTCCTAACTCTCAGACCCATTCTGCCACCAAATGGCGATTGTCTATATTGGCTTGATGACGTTTTCGGGTGGATTGCTTGGTCTTTTCGCCGTATTTGCCTGCCAGAAGTGAAGAAAGGTTCTTTCCCGGAGTATTGACCATTGTATGTTGTATTGACATTATTGTGGGGCGAGATGTTGGAGGTTGCAAGATATGGACCACATGGAGGCAAGCTGCATCTTTTATGTCAAGGTTGGTAAGTTTGATCAACTTGAACAAAGCAAAAACAGCGTTTTGATCATCACTTCATTTGGAATACTCATGATGACTGTACATGGTGACTTGATGGTCAGTGTGTGATTCATGTAAGATCCAGGTGATGTCTTGAGACAAACATCACCAGATGTCCTTTCAGCCGAAGAATGTCCTTTTTATATCTTTCAAACATGAGATTTCTGCTGTCGTTTACCTCAATATATCCCTGTGAAGAAACAAACCACTGCGGTACGACTTACTGCAAATCGCGGGACCGTTGGAGTTCCCTGTAACCTGCAGCTATATGCTGCAGGATTCATCTTGAATAGAACGAGCAAGTTGGTTGTTACTGATTCTATTTTGACTTGTAGGTATCTATATATTCCTCAGGACTTCCCACTTCTTTTCATTATCATCTTCCTCACCTTTCGACAACAGCAAGTCATGGCAACACAAACACCTCAGCCCAGTTCGATTGCATCTGAATCAAGCTGGACGACTGGCACTTCGTCCAAGGCGCCACCAGCTGAGATACAGCAGCAACGTAGATACCACTTAGTCCACCGCGATGCTGCAATTGTAGCGACCAATAATATGACCCACAACGCACATTTGAAAGCGGTACGTAATACTGGACAGAGCAAGAATAAGAAACAGCATGCGATCGGATGTAAGTAACTCCATATCGCAGTAGCCGGCGGTTGACTGACAATATAATGTACAGCTAGTGTACATAGAGAGCTATGTGACCAATTTATCGCTGGCCACAATGGGAAACCTCCAGGGTCAACCAAGGTATTTGCCTGGATACTTTGCAAAATTGTGCATCATGATGTTGAAAGTTCTGGGATTTTCGCATACCAATTTCGTGATAAACATCCCCATCAGTGGAGGAAACAGGCTGTAAAGACTGTAGAGGAGGCTAAAGATTCATATATGGTCGAGGTAATTGCCGAATCTCACTTTCAGCAGCTGCAACTAATGCCTTTTACATTTTCAACATTTCAGCTACTATGGGTGTTGAGCTGATTGAAAGTACGGATATCACTATGCCAAGGACTATGATGTAACTTGCCTCTTTTGTAGTTAGCACCATTAGTCATCGATCGACCTTACGTCGATGCGACATGTCTCGATACACGATGCAATAGACACACCTTCGCATACGCCCGCACACACTCGACTACTCGAGCGCACGCCACCGTACAACAGGTTATGAGCCCTTGCGTTTAAACAGTGCACCAACGATCAACACTTCCATTTTCGTTTGTCGAGTAGAGGTCATCGTCACGGAGAAGCGTCTCCACAAGCTAAGCAATTACCCCGCACCCTGCCGTACTTCTGACGGCGGCTGCTGGACGTCACCCGCAAAGTCTGAGAGACTACCATAACTGACGATTGCGATACAAGATTAGGATCGTACGAGATGAGTTCGACAACGATCACAATCACCAAGTTCAATGGCACGAACTATGCACAATGGGCAACCGAGATGGCACTACTTCTCGAGCAGAAGCAAGTGTACGGTATCATCAAAGGATACGACGACAAGCCGGAAGAGCCAG